>ENA-UOOR01001448-UOOR01001448.1-fermentation-metagenome-genome-assembly--contig:-NODE-1448-length-27910-cov-6.447496_pt1 | contig 27910 bp, 27 predicted proteins | sample MGYA00245780_ERZ724029 | MGnify/ENA primary metagenome ERZ724029 (study PRJEB28704, sample SAMN03018315) | fermentation metagenome | biome: anthropogenic terrestrial biome; feature: soil; material... | reverse complement strand
GAGAGTCAGGGACTCACCGAGGAAATTGATGTTGTCCCGCAGCCTGCGGAAACCCTCCTTGGGGATAGTGACCGGCTCCGGTGTCAAAACGGCTCCGGCGTGGTTAACGGTAACCTGATTTTCTATGGTCACCGGCCTGCCTGGATCATAGTCGGAGCCGCGCAAATCGTAGCAGTAAAAACCCTCTGGCACCGTGGTTCGGTCGATGCGGGAATTGGTGAAAAGTGCTGGCTTTCCAAACAATTCTATGTGTTCATATTCTTCTTCTCTGGCGTTAACGCTCATTTGAATACCTCCCTGTAAATATTGGTTTGTGATTACACAAAAACAGCTCCGTCGCACCACTTTTTCATGGCGTTATATAGCAGTAGTACCTTGATTTGATCGGATACCTCTTTGTTAAATCAGTTTCCATGTTTCATCTTGCACCTTCCTTTCTGCGTTTTGCAGTTTTTTGCATATCCGTTCTAAGGCAATCTCCCTCAGCGCTGTAGCAGATGAAGCCGTGGGACGGGTATGGGCAGCCGCCACAGCTTTGAAATGGACCGCATGGCCGTTCAGCCGGGGGTATTCTACCTACAGTGGAGAGATTGTTTGAATCGTAGCAGGCGGTTTGTTTATTTCTTTTATAGTGTACCAGCATGACCTTTCCTTTCCAGAAAACAAAAAAGCCGGAGAATAAAAGTGCATTCCTGCACTCCGATTCTCCGGCTTTCCGATGCTTTCAATTTTAATGTGATTTTGGTGTATATATAAAAAAAGGGCGCTAACTTTATCGGCTTTCAATCAGCCTTAAAAATCGGCGCCCTTTTTGATTTCAGCTTGTTCATCTGATTGTATTTTGAGTGGCGCCCTTTTTCATTTCGCTCTGTACTAAAAAGGGCGCTGCTCATGAATGTTTTTACTTGTAGGTTTGAGTCCTGTCAGAGTGAAGCTTTTACCCCAATAAATCTACGAAAAAAGAGCTTCCACTTTTCATCGTGGAAGCTCTTGAAAGGCTTGGATTTACTGGCTTTGTAAGCAATAAATCTTTTTTACCTTTTGTTTTTGGAGCTGGTGGTCGGAATCGAACCGACAACCTGCTCATTACGAATGAGCTGCTCTGCCATTGAGCCACACCAGCTTATTAAGTTTTATCGGTACCGGTAAAAGTACAATTAATATAATGTACAGCTGTACTGGTAGTATTGTTTAAAATTGATTGTTCCAAACAACGATATTAATATTTTAATACTTTTTTGGCAAAATGTAAACTGTTTTATCCGTTTTATTCATTAAATTTATCAAATAGTTTTTTTTGGCTTATTCCGTTAGGTCTGTTAAATCGTTTCAATTCAAACAGCTCTTCCTTACTTCCGGTTAAAATATTTACCCCTTCATAGCATGACAAGGTTGCCAGAAAGCCCATTTCGTGTAGGATTTCATTACACTCTATACATATAAAACCAAAGGGATATGTAAAGGTTGTGGGTATATAGCCTGTTTTTTCTTCAATAACATCTTGAAGCCTACCTACGTCATTAACCATATTTTTGGAATATTCCTCAAAAGTTTCACCCTTCATTATTGTACATCCCTTTCTTTCACATATTTCATGCATTTCATAGGAATGGTTTTGTATTTCCACATATGGGGATTGAACCAGTTCATTTACCAACTCCCATGAAAAATAAGAATATGCCGGATTTAAGTCTCCTTCAGCCGTACTCTTGTCAATATAAGCTCCGGTAATGGAAATTACCGCTTTGCAGTCATACTTCTCCAAGAGAGGCAGCACATATGTATAATTGCTGTAATATCCGTCATCAAATGTGAGCATTATAGGTTTTTCGGGCAGTTCTGTTTTATTATAAACAAAGTTTATCAGATCCTCCATGACAATTGTAGTGTATCCCTGCTCCTTTAGGTAGATTATATCCTTCTCCACCTCTTTAGGAGATACCACATACTTCCCCAACCTGCTGCTGTCATTTAGAACATGGTGATACATGATTATAGGAAGTCTTATCGAAGGCTTAGCTGCAGTTGAAAAAACATCTATCGCAGGAATATTTACCAGTGAAAGCACAAGTATCAGACATATTATGAATATAAGATATTTAAATTTAACCTGAAGCATTTAACCACCTCATATACTTAATATTAAATGTTATGTACTTTTTTAATTTTAATTACTACCTTTTTATTTCCCCGGAAATACAGTAACAATATAAAGTACAATACATATAGTAATATATAATATTTATATAAAGGGGCTTATATATGGATAATAATATTCCACAGGTTAATGACAGTACCAGAAATTACAGCATATACGACGAGGATATGAATAATGTATACGGCACAAGATTTGACAGAAACAACAGGTATGACAACAGATACTATGACAGATACGATAACAGATTTGACAACTATTATGACAGAAATTATGATATGGATTTTAACAGAAGGACGAGATATTATCAATATCCCTATTGTGACAGATACGGCAGGTGCGAAAACCCCATCTGGTGGTTGTTCTGGCCTTTCTTCTTCCTTTAATAACGGGTTTGATGATAACACATATTGAAATTATAACATGAATTTCCCACAAGGACGCAATACTCTGCGTCCTTGTTCTTATCTACAAATGTATGTTAAAACTTTCTGCTTCCGGGTTTTACAGGCTTGGAGCCTGACACGCACAAGGGACAATTATCTGCTTCATAGGTTTCAAACTCCAGTTCTGCTGCACTGTAAACAGGAAGCTTTATTTCACCTGACCTTCTGTCTACAATGCACCCTATGCCTATTACCTTTCCTCCCATTGCTTCCAGAACTCCGGCTGTTTCCATGGAAGATTTTCCTGTAGTAACCACATCCTCCATTATCAAAATTCTTTCTCCCTGTCTTATTTCAAAGCCACGTCGAAGAACCATAACATTATTTTCTCTTTCTGTAAAAATTGCTCTTAAACCCAGCTGCCTTCCCAATTCATATGCAGCCGTTATTCCTCCCATTGCAGGACCTACAACTACATCTAAATTAAGCTCTCTGACTTTATCAGCAACCAGAGATATTACCTTCTCTGTTTTATCAGGGTACTGCATGAGTTTTGCACATTGACAATATCTGTTGCTGTGTCTTCCCGACGACAATAAAAAGTGTCCTTCCATCAGTGCCCCGCATTCCTTTAAAATTTCAACCACATCTACCATAATAACCTCCTGTTAAATAATTCCCATTATTTCTTCCAATGATTTTATTCCTTCACTGTCCATAAATTCTGATATGCCATTAATTATGTCAACCATAATGGTGGGATTTATAAAGTTTGCTGTTCCTACCTGAACCAAAGTAGCTCCTGCCATTATAAATTCTATGGCATCCCCAGCAGTCATAATACCGCCAAGTCCACAAACAGGTATTTTTACAGACGTTGCTGCCTGATGAACCATTCTGAGAGCAATAGGCTTCACACTTGGTCCCGATAATCCGGCATAAATATTATCAAATACAGCTTTCCTGTTCTTAATATCAACTGCCATTGCCTGTATGGTGTTAATAAGTGATAAACCATCTGCCCCTGCTTCTTCGCAGGCAATTGCCATTTCCGGAATACTTTCCGCATTGGGAGACAGCTTCACCATCAGCGGCTTTTTGCAAATTCTTTTTATTTTCGAGACTATGTCGTAGGCACTTGATGCCTTTATTCCAAAAGCCATCCCTCCGGTTTTTATGTTAGGACAGGAAATATTAAGCTCAATCAAATCGATGTCCGACTCATTTAATTTGTATATGCCCTCGAAATAGTCTTCCTCGCAGTGTCCTCCCAGGTTTGCGATTATTACAGTATTATATCCTTTCATCCTTGGAAGTTCGCGATTTATAAAATTATCTACACCCGGATTTTGTAATCCGATGCTGTTAATTAAACCCATCGATGTTTCCCAAAGTCTTATGCCGGTATTACCGCTTCTCTCGGAAAGAGTCAAACCCTTACTGCATATGCCTCCAAGCATAGACAGATCAAATACTTCAGATAGTTCCTCTCCAAAGCCAACGGTTCCGGATGCAGCCAAAACAGGATTCTTAAATTCCATACCCATTGCTTTAGTTTTTAAATTTGCCATTTTATCACCTTCCAAACAGTTCTTCCCCTGAGAAAACCGGTCCGTCCTTACATACTCTCCTGCTTCCATAATTGGTCATAACAGTGCATCCAAGACACACTCCAATCCCACATGCCATCCTTCTTTCTAATGATACATAGCATTTAATATTATTTTCTTTACAGTCTTTAACTATTTTATTCAACATGATTTCAGGTCCGCACGCAACTACCGCATCATAGCTTCTATAATCAATATAATCCGTTACATACCCTTTTTCACCGCTGCTTCCGTCTTCAGTAACTATCAACACCCTGTCAGAATAATTTTCAAATTCATCCACAGTATATACACAATCTTTAAAACCAAGAAATACTTCAGCCTTCTTTCCCAGACACTCTGTCAGATACAGCAAAGGGGCAATTCCAATTCCTCCGCCCACAACCGCAATCCTTCCCCGAAGCTTATCCATGTCAAATCCGTTTCCGAGAGGACCAAGGAGCTGTAAATCATCACCCATTTTCATGGTACTTATTTTAGTTGTCCCTATTCCCTCAGCTCTGTAAAGAAATGTAACCTTATTATCAGTAACCTGATTTACACTTAAAGGACGAGGTAATAAGAATGAATTATCTAACGTTTTAATCATAAAAAATTGTCCTGGGCGTATATTTCCGGCAAATTCAGCACTTAATCTGAAAATATTTTTTATAACCCTTTTATTTTCTGCAATTCTGCTTATAGTTATCATTTTTTCACCCTGATAAATGATTTTATATCATCTCTCATCCTGATTACTTCATTTCTGGCACAAAGTCCAAAGTCCGATTCTACCTTCTCCTGCTTTTTATATGCAAGCAATATCCCTCTTGAAGAGTTTACTACAGCTCCATTTCCATCTACAAAGTATTCGGAAATGTCTTCTGCTTTACCCCCCTGAGCGCCATACCCGGGTATCAGTAAAAATGCCGAGCTTAATTTTTTTCTTAGAGCCGATCCTTCCTCACTGTTTGTAGCACCCACAACCGCACCAATTGAGCTGAAACCATATTTCCCTCCGGTCTCAGAAGCAAGCTTTTCAATCCTTTCAGCTACTATTTCATAAAGGGGTTCTTCTTCCTTATTTTTTATAAATTGAAAGTCTCTCGCACCCCTGTTGGAAGTCCTTACCAGCACAAATATTCCCTTATTGTCTTTCTCGATGTACCTTATGAATGGCTCCAAACTGTCATTTATACCCATATAAGGATTCAATGTTACAAAATCAGCCTCAAAATCTCCTGTAAAATGAGCCGTTGCATACATTTCTGCAGTCCTGGATATGTCACCTCTTTTTATATCAGCTATAGAAATCTGATCCTTTTCCTTAATATACTTCAAGGTATCAGAATATGCCTTTAATCCTTCCAGTCCCAATGCTTCATAATATGCTATCTGAACTTTAAAGCAGGCCGCTGCATCATAAGTGGCGTCAATTATTTCTTTATTGAAATTAAATATAGCTTCCCCCCTTGTGGAAAATTTATCTGCAAATTTCTCAGGCAGGTAGCTGAAATCGGTATCAAGGCCGACACACACATGACCTTTTTCCTCAACTCTTTCATATAATTTATCTACTATCATTCAGACCTCTCTCCATACCTTTATAAGTTGTTATCCTCATATGCCGTATCGCAGTATATACATCGGTATATATTTTTGTTTCTGTCGGTAAGCTTGAATTTATGAACAATTTCCTGCTCAACCGATGTAATGCATCTTGGATTTTTGCATTTCACTATATCGTCTATTTCTTCAGGCAGTTCAAGATTTATCTTTCTGATGATTTCTCCATTGTCAATTACATTTACCGTAATATTCGGATCAATAAATCCAAGCACCTTCAAGTCCATATTAATATTATTTTCTACCTTTATTATATCTTTTTTTCCCATTTTATTGCTTTTTGCATTTTTTATTATTGCAACGCTGCAATCCATTTTATCCAGATTCAAATATTTATATATCTCCATTGCTTTGCCTGCCTGTATGTGGTCAAGAACTAAACCTTTTTCAACACTGTCTATTTTCAGCATTATTTTTCCACCCCCAGTAATTTCATAATTAAAGCCATTCTGACGTACATTCCGTATTTTGCCTGTTTAAAATAGCATGCTCTTGAGTCTTTGTCTACTTCCACAGATATTTCATTTACTCTTGGAAGAGGATGAAGGATTATCATATCATCCTTAGCTTTTTCAAGCTTTTCTGCATTTAAAATGTAGCTGTCCTTTAACCTTATATAGTCTGCTTCATTAAAAAATCTTTCTCTTTGTACTCTTGTCATGTATAGGACATCAAGCATATCAATTACATTTTCAAGTTTTTCCACTTCTTCAAACTCTATACCATTCTTAATAAGTATTTCTTCCCTTATATACTCGGGAATTCTTAATTCTTCAGGCGATATAAGGACAAATTTAATATTATTATACCTTGATAGTGCCTTTATAAGAGAATGGACTGTCCTTCCGAACTTCAAATCTCCGCAAATGCCAACCGTAAGATTATTCAGCCTTCCTTTAAGCGACCTTATTGTAAGCAAATCAGTAAGTGTTTGAGTAGGATGCTGATGACCTCCGTCACCTGCATTTATTACAGGCATGTCTGTACTCATAGCCGCAATCATAGGAGCTCCTTCCTTGGGATGCCTCATGGCTGCAATATCTGCATAACAGGCAACAGTCCTTATGGTATCGGCAACACTTTCTCCTTTTGCAGCAGAGCTTGATTCTGCAGATGAAAATCCCATTACACTGCCCCCAAGTCTCAGCATTGCTGCTTCAAAACTCAGTCTTGTTCTTGTGCTTGGTTCATAAAACATTGTTGAAAGCACCTTTCCCTTGCACACATCTCCATATTCTGAGGGGTTAGCAATTATCTCATCTGCCAGATTCAGTATTTCATCCAACTCCTCAAGTGATAAATCCATTGGTTCAATTAAGCTTCTTCCTTTTAACATAAATCCTCCTTTTCAGCCTCTCAGGACTAATTTAAAGCATGCGCAGTCTCACTCACCAATCTATTTGCTACCTATCGGTGGCATACATTGGGAGTTCGTTGCGGTAGGGCATACAAAAAGTCTTCCCGACACAGCAAGGAAGACCATATAACAATCCTATATAAATTTATGTCCTTCCCGACCTCTCTGTGCCAGATTAAAGGTTATTTACTTTTTACTTATCTTATAATATTTTTATGTGTATGTCAACAACATTATTTTAAATATTTTCATCATCGGTATTAACTTGTTCAGGTTCGGCCTGGCTGACAATTTTGGTTATTCTTCTTTCCACTTCACGTCTTGGAAGCCAGATCTGTCTTTGACATGTAGTGCACTTAATTCTGAAATCAGCTCCTACCCTGAGTATTTCCCAGTCGTATCCACCGCAGGGATGTTTCTTTTTTAACTTTACTACATCTCCTACATTTAATTGCATTGGCATAATATTACCCCTCTATATCATAACCGCATTATCAGATTCAGCTATAGTTTCAACTATATCATACATATTTGAAATCTTGCCAACCTCTAAATTGCTTTTAATTTCAAAGAAATCTAAACATGTTCCACATGAAACAATTTTAACTCCCGCCTCTTCCATCTTTTTTAAATCCTCTAATGATTCAGAACCCGAGGTAGTTAGTTTAACCCCTGAATTCAAAAATATCAGGAAGCTTGGGTAAGGTTTTGTTTCAGATAAGGTATAAAGAAAACTTTTCATAAGTATTTTACCCAAATCATCTGAACCTTTACCCATTTTATCCGTTCCGATTACATACCCTTTTTTATCTTGTTTTAATTTCTTAATACTATCTTCAGCTGCTGCTTCCGTTGCTGCTTCGCAGCTGTCGGACGCTTCTTTATTTAAGTAAATATAAATTCCATCATTTTTTTCTTCTGATCTTGTGACAAATTGCAGCTTATTACTGAATTTCAGTACATTTTCTCTGGCGGTTTCGTTATCCACTATTACTGTTATTTCTTTTTCGCCTGCATCAGCTTCTTTCTTTGTCATTATTACAGGCTGAGGACACAATTTTCCTCTTGCATCTACTATTTTCATTTTTCCCTCCTAATTATTGTAAAATCCATTATATGAAAGATAATTTAATATAATATTGTTATCATAAAATATTTTACCCGATTGAGAATTTAAAATACTCTTTGACACCGGGCTGTCACCAAGAAAGCCTATTAAGGGTGAACATAAAGCAAAAATTATATACAGTATTATAAAGCTTTTTATAATGCCTGTTCCGGCTCCAAATATTCTGTTTGTCAGATTTAAAAGAGGCAGCTTGAAAATCACATTAATAAGGTTAGATATTATTAACAAGATTGCATATATAACAAGAAATGTTACTATAAAGCTTATAGATCTTATTAATATAATACTTATATTATCCACAAATACAGAAAAAGCATCCATTCCCTGTAAGTCACCTGTATTGACTATATTGCTCAGAACATTTTTAAGTTCCGCCGGAATATGAGTAGATTCTTCGAATGTTGTCATAAGACTTTCTGAAAGCTTACTTTCAAAAAAGCTGTGAATCTTTACAAACATCTTCGTGTTATCCAACAAGAAGTTTTCTGCAATGTAATAAAATTCTCTGCTAAGAAAAAATGAAACAATTACACCTAAGGTATCAAATAAGGTTTTTATAAACCCTCTTTTATAGCCAACAAAACATGAATAGCACAAAAATATAATTACTACGATATCAATATAGTTCATCTTTACCTCCCTTTATCTGCAGTGCATTACTTCAATTTACCTGTAGTGAGCTTGTCTTTAGATAAAATGCGGATGTCATTGCCCTCCACCATAAAATCGGATATTATGCCTTCTGCATCTTCATATATTTTATCTGTCTTTATTCCGTGAATTAAATATATGCTGTTTTCATTATATACAAAAACCTTATTATCGTAAACCTTTAATTTTTTTATAGCAGATGATACCTTATTTACTGATACAACCTTTCCTTCAAAATTATATACTATTAGCTCCTCTGAGCCATCTTTATTATATAGCATATAAATCTTTTCATTTTCCGTATTAATATAATAATCAAGTATCTTGCTGTAAACACCATTTTTCCACAACAGCTTCCCATTCAGATTGAAATAATACACATTGTTCGTACCTATAGCAATTACATTGTTATTAACAATTTTCAACTTAACCAAAACTTCATCTTCAATAGGAAAACTCCAAAGTTCCACATCATCTAACAGATTAAAGTGTATTGTATTAACGATTTTACCGCCCTCAAACCTGAGAGTTACAATGGCATATCCCTCAGATTTATCACTTATGGACACACTTGTAATGTTTTCTTCAAAAATCTTATTATCTACAACCATTTCATTTTTATCATTCATAACATACAGCAAGTTCTTGCCGTCAGTATTTTTTGTAATAATATATGTCTTATCATTTTCACGTGAAACATTTAAGATATTCCCCTCAATTTCAGCAATTACAAAAATCTGATTGTTTTTATCAAGAACCTGAATTGTACTTTCCGTGTATCTGAAAATATATTTATCCGTAACAAATACCTGATTTGAAAAGGATTTATCCTCATTCTCCCATATTGCATTGCCATTATAGTCAAGGAATACAATTTTCTGATTATTATAGGTTACAATCCCATAATTAAAGAACTTATATCCGTCCAAGGTTCCAAGCTTTGTTGTTTGGACATTTTCTATACTATATACCTTTTTTTCATCTAATAATGTCAAAATTTCTTTACCGGAATTAAAATATACTATTCCCGATATAGCAATTAAAAAAGATATAACTAACAAAATAAACTTCTTCATATCTATATCCTAATGATTGATTTACCATATTATATCAAAATCAGAAACAAATTGCATTAAAAATAAATTAAATAAGAAAAAGAAAACTGCCTATGCAATTCTCTTTTTTATCTTGTTAATTTTCAGAAATATTATTAAGAGCCTTCACAGCTGACATAATATCTGCTCTCGTATTAAATGGGCCAATTCCGAATCTTACCGCACCGATTTTTTCGGTTCCGATTGTTTTATGAGCCAGAGGTGCACAGTGAAGCCCCGGCCTTACCGCAATGCCGTACTCAGTATCTAATCTGTAAGCAACCTCTGAGGAATCAATACCTTTAATATTAACCGGAACAACGCCACATCGGTCACTTATATCCTGAGGACCATAGATTGAGATTTTAGTGTTCTTTTTCATTTCATTGATGAATATGTCAAGAAGATCTTTTTCGTGGCTGTAAATCGATTTTGTGCCGTAGTTTAAAATGTACTTTAGACCTGCATTCAATCCGGCTATTCCAGGCAGATTATGAGTGCCTGATTCCAATTTGTCCGGATAAAAATCCGGTTGAATCATACTGCTTGATTCGCTCCCGGTACCTCCCTCCCTCAAATGTCTGATTTCAGTATCGCAATTTATGAGAAGAGCGCCTGTACCCTGGGGACCCAACAGCCCCTTATGTCCCGGAACAGCAAGCAAATCTATATTAAATCTTTTCATATCTATATCCAACACGCCTGCGCTTTGAGAGCCATCCACCAAAAACAGAATATTTCTGTCCCTGCACATTTGTCCGACCTTTTCCACAGGCATTATTGTTCCCGTAAGATTTGAAACATGAGTTATAACCACAAGCTTAGTGTTTTCTTTTACTGCAGCTTCTATATCATCCACACTTAAGCTTCCGTCAGGTGAGCATTGAACAATTGTATTTTCCACACCGTATTTCTCTAACTCCTTAATAGGGCGCAATACTGAGTTATGCTCCATAGTTGTGGTTATAACATGGTCACCGGAATTCAGAACGCCCTTTATTGCCTGATTTAACCCGTCAGTTGCATTAAAGGTAAAAATAGCTCGCATTGGGTCATCCAAATTAAACAGCTGCGCCAATAACTCTCTGGTCTCATAAATAACTCTTGCTCCCTCAATCGCCATGGAATGACTGCCCCTTCCCGGATTTGCCCCATATTCCGTCATTGCCTTCATAACATTCTGGTATACGGAATTTGGCTTTGGGTATGATGTTGCAGCATTATCTAAATAAATCATTATATCACCTGCCTATATTTTTAATTCATTATATGTTGGTAATACCATATTTGATAATTATTTATCTCTATATATAACCTTGCCGTTGCATATGGTATATTTTACCTTTCCAAAAAGCTCCCATCCCTTAAAGGGTGAATTAGCTGATTTAGAATCAAATTTATCCACAATCCAGCTTTCATCAGGATTAAACATAAGAAGATCTGCCTTTAGACCTTCCCTTATTCTACCTGAATCCATATTATACAGCCTTGAAGGATTAACTGTCATTTTCTCCAAAAGTTTTTCCAAGGTCAAATAATTATGCTTAACAAGGTAAGTTATTCCTAAAGCTAAAGCAGTTTCAAGTCCTACTATTCCGCTTGGAGCCTTTTTAATATTCTGGGTCTTTTCTTCCAAGCTATGGGGTGCGTGGTCAGTGGCAATTATATCTATAGTCCCATCCTTCAGTCCTTCTATAATTCTTAATCTGTCTTCTTCTGTTCTTAAAGGTGGATTCATTTTAGCATTAGCCCCATATTTTAATACAGCATCCTCTGTAAGGGTAAAATGGTGTGGGGTTGCCTCAGCAAAAATTCGTGCACCCTTTTTCTTAGACTGTCTTATTATATCTACTGACCTACCTGAGCTTACATGTTGGATATTTACTCTTGCACCTGTTTTCAGAGCCAGAACACAATCCCTTGCAACCATAACATCCTCAGCAGCATTAGGTGCCCCTTTTATACCCAGCCTTGCGGATATTTTACCCTCATTTATTCCCGGAACTCCGATTAAACCAACATCTTCTTCATGAAAACTAAGAGGAACATTTAATTTTTCTGCTATTCTCATAGCTTTTAAAACAATACCGGAATCCATTATGGCAAAACCATCATCAGTAAACCCTGCTGCCCCATATTCTCTTAACTTCTCCATATCTACAAGCTCAGTTCCCTTTAATCCCATTGTAATCGCAGCAGTCTGAAGAATATTAACCGGTGCTCCTCCGGATTTTTTTAAAATATATTCAAGGGTTTCTTTATTATCAACAGGAGGTTTAGTATTTGCCATGCACACAACTGTTGTAAAGCCTCCCCTTGCCGACGCCTTAGAACCTGACAGAATATCCTCCTTGTATGTAAATCCGGGATCTCTGAAATGCACATGAACATCTATCAGTCCAGGACTTACCACCAGTCCCTGTGCATCTATAACTTCATCTGCTGATTCTGCTTCAATATTTTTTCCAATTCCTTTTATAATCTCGCCATCTACAAGAATATCAAGTTTTTCATCTCTTCCGGATTCGGGGTCAATTACCCGCCCGCTTTTAATAAGAATCATTTTATTCACCCATTATATTAATTATTATATATAAATTTACAACTGTTATAGAAACAAAGTGTAAAAGAATTCAAATCAGACACTTCCAAGAGATTCTTCATCTGCGGTTCAGAATGACACGATTCTACATTTTATTAATAACAACGATACATAAAAATTTACATTTATTGTATTATTATATCACATGGAATATTTATTTTAAAGAAATAGTTTAGCTCAGTAAAGATAACAGAGAGAAAATAGAAAAGAGAGGTACCCCTTTAGATCCTCCCTCAATTTTAGTCTTTTACTTTAATTTTTCCAAAAGCTTTTCAAATTCCTCTTCCTGCTCTAACACATAGGCATCTCTTCTGACATAGTGGGTATGAAGCAGTTTATGTGATAAATGCCCGTTTGGTTCTTTCAAATAATCTTCATAAAGCTTAATTACTTCAGGATTTTTGTGAGATTTCCTGAGAGGCAGAGATTTATCCAGTTCATACAATGCGTCTGCTCTCTTAATTTTTGGGTTAACATCAAGTCTTGCCTTAGCGGATACATGGGACTGTCCCCCGCCGTGCACGCATCCTCCGGGACATGCCATAACCTCGATAAAATGGTATTGTTTTTCACCTGATTTCACTGCTTCCAATACCTTGGCGGCATTAGCGGTTCCATGGGCTACGGCCACCTTAATTTCGGTATCCTTCCCATCAATAGGAAGTACTACAGATGCTTCTTTTACGCCTTCAATTCCTCTTACTCCCTGATATTCAAAATCATCCAAATCCTTTCCCGTGAGTATATCCGCAACTGTTCTCAGAGCCGCTTCCATAACTCCGCCGGTTGCCCCGAAGATTGCCCCTGCACCTGTATATTCACCCAATATATTGTCAGGATGTTCATCAGGCAAACTTTTGAAATTAATTCTTGCCTGTTTTATCATGTCTCCCAGTTCTCTTGTAGTTAATGAGAAATCCACATCCCTTACACCATCCACTTCCATTTCAGGTCTGTTTGCTTCTGTCTTCTTCGAAGTACACGGCATTACAGATACAGACACTATCTTCTCAGGGTCAATGCCTGCTTTTTCGGCATAATATGATTTTACTATGGCACCAAACATTTGCTGAGGTGATTTGCAGGTAGAAAGATTATCCAGAAAGTCTGGATAATTCATTTCACAATAACGAATCCATCCGGGAGAACAGGATGTTATCATAGGAAGCTTCCCGCCGTTTTTAACTCTGTTTAAAAGCTCTGTCCCTTCCTCAACTATGGTAAGGTCAGCAGAGAAGTTTGTATCAAATACCTTATCAAAGCCAAGTCTTTTTAGTGCTGCCACCATTTTGCCGGTCACGTCTGTTCCCACAGGATAACCAAATTCTTCACCAAGAGACGCCCTTACTCCGGGAGCCGTCTGCACTACCACATATTTATCCGGGTCATCAATTGCCTCCCAGACCTCATCTATATAAGTTCTTTCACGAAGAGCAGCCACAGGGCATGCCTGTATGCACTGTCCACAGTATACACAGGGAACATCCTTCATGCTGTAATCAAAAGCAGGAGCCACCTCTGTGTTAAAGCCTCTCTTTGTAAAGTCCAAAATACCTATGCCCTGTACATCCCTGCAGGTGCTTACACATCTTCCGCACAATATACACTTGCTGGTATCTCTTATTATAGAATAAGACAAATTGTCAATTTTAGCCTCTCTCTTTGCCCCTTCAAATTCAATATCCTTTATTCCAAGCTCGTCGCATAATTTCTGCAGCTCACAGGTTCCGTTTCTTAAACAGGTCAAACATTCTCTGTTGTGGTTTGCAAGGATTAATTCCACATTCATCCTTACGGCATTTCTGACCTTTGCAGTATTAGTTCTCACATTCATTCCGTCCTGAACCTGAAGAACACAGGAAGCAGGAAGATTTCTCATGGGAACTCCCTTAATATCCACCTCAACCACACATACTCTGCAAGCAGCCACTTCATTTATATCCTTTAAAAAACAAAGCGTAGGTATGTCTATTCCAGCCTCTCTGGCTGCCATTAACACAGTATAATCCTTTGGAACACTGACCTGTATTCCATTTACAGTTACATTTACTTTATCCATAATTAACACCAGCCTTTCTTACTTTTTAATAATGGCATGGAATGTACAAGCATCCATACACGAACCGCATTTAATACATTTATCCTGATTGATAACATGAACTTCCTTAACCTTACCGTCAATTGCACCCACAGGACAAATTCTTGCGCATCTTGTGCAGCCCTTGCAGTCCATTGTAATAATATATTTTAAAAGTGACTGACAGACACCTGCAGGACATCTTTTTTCCTTGACATGAGCTTCATATTCATCCCTGAAATATTTAAGTGTTGACAAAACAGGATTTGGAGCCGTCTGCCCCAGACCGCACAGTGAAGTTTCCTTAATATTCAAAGCCAGTCTTTCAAGCTTGTCCAGATCCTCCATTGTACCTCTTCCTTCAGTAATCTTATCCAGAATTTCAAGCATGCGCTTAGTTCCTTCTCTGCAGGGAGTACATTTACCGCAAGATTCATCTACGGTAAAGTCAAGAAAAAACCTTGCTATGTCAACCATGCAGTTATCTTCATCCATTACAATCATTCCGCCTGAGCCCATCATGGATCCGACTGCAATTAAATTATCATAATCGATGGGAACATCCAGGTGCTCCTTTGTCAGACATCCCCCCGAAGGTCCGCCTGTCTGTACGGCTTTAAACTCTTTCCCGTTAGGACATCCTCCACCGATATCATATATAACCTCTCTTAAAGTTGTCCCCATAGGAACTTCTACCAGACCGGTATTATTAATTTTCCCGCCTAAGGCAAAAACCTTTGTACCCGGAGATTTTTCCGTTCCGAAGCTTTTAAACCACTCAGGTCCGTTAACAATTATCTGGGGTACGTTTGCCAGAGTCTCAACGTTATTTATTACCGTAGGTTTACCCCATAAGCCCTTATTGGCAGGAAACGGAGGCTTATTTCTTGACATTCCTCTTTTACCTTCTATTGACTGCATCAGCGCCGTTTCCTCCCCACATACAAACGCACCGGCTCCCAGTCTTATTTCTATATCAAAATTAAAATCTGTTCCAAAAAGATTATTTCCTAAAAGTCCAAGCTCTCTGGCCTGGTTTATGGCAATTTCCAGTCTGTGAACAGCTATCGGGTATTCGGCTCTCACGTAAATAAAACCCTTTGTAGCTCCTATTGCATAACCTGCAATAGCCATAGCCTCCAATACGGCATGGGGGTCTCCTTCAAGAACGCTTCTGTCCATAAATGCACCCGGATCACCTTCGTCAGCATTGCATATTATATACTTTTGGTCAGCCTGGTTTGGTGCGGCAAAACTCCACTTGACACCTGTGGGGAAGCCTGCTCCTCCTCTTCCCTTCAGACCGGAATCCTTAACAAGCTTAATAACCTCATCCGGTGTCATTTCAGTGAGTGATTTTCCCAGAGCCATGTACCCGTCTCTTGCAATATACTCATTAATATCCTCAGGATTAATCAATCCGCAGTTTCTTAAGGCAACTCTTTTTTGTTTCTTATAAAATTCAACTTCACTTAATGGTTTTATACGTTCATCCTTTGCACTTTCATCATATAAGTACTTTCTTACTATTCTTCCCTTTAATAAATGCTCTTCTACTATTTCGTCAACTCTGTCCACTGTCATTCTGGAATAGAAAGTTCCCTCAGGATAAACTATTACGACAGGTCCTTCTTCACAAAGTCCAAAGCAACCGGTTCCGACAACCTGTACCTCATCCTCCAAATTAACTTCTTTTATTTTTTCTTCAAATCTTTGCTTAATTAAAGCTGATTTTGATGAGCTGCATCCGGTTCCGCCACATACCAGAACATGTGATCTGAAAATTTTCATAGTATCTCCTCCATCTTCTAAGACTGTTTTTCAGCTCCGATTGTATATTCCCGGACAACGTTATTATTTGCCAGATGCTCAGACACAATTCTCCTGACCTTTTCGGGATCTACATGAATATAAGTAACCTTTTCCTTGTCGGTTTCATACACTTCTACTATTGGTTCGTAAGTACACATTCCTATACAGCCGGTTTGTACAACCTGAACATTATTTAACTTCCTCTTTGCGACTTCTTCAACCAGTGCGGTTAAAACAGGTCTTGCACCAGCAGATATACCACATGTTGCCATACCTACCACAACCCTGATATCCTTTTCCGAATTGCGCATTTCAATGTTATTAATTGATTCTTCTCTTAACTTCTTTAACTCTTCCAAAGATTTCATATATGCCCCCTATTCCTCATACTTAGATAGTATATCCGGTATTTTTTTAGGCTCCAGCTTTCCGTACACATCTCCGTCAATCATCATTACAGGAGCAAGCCCACAGCAGCCTAAGCATCTGGTAGATTCAAGCGTAAATAACCCATTGGCAGTTGTTTCTCCAACCTTAATATCCAATTCCTTAGATAACTTATCCAACACCTGTTGGGAACCTTTTACATAACAAGCCGTTCCGAGACATACTCCTATTTTATGCTTGCCTTTGGGTTCAATTGAAAACTGTGTATAAAAAGTTGCAACACCATAAACCTCAGATAATGGAATATCCAGTTCACAGGAAATAAACTTTTGCACTTCAATCGGCAGATATCCGAAAATTTCCTGTGCCTTGTGAAGCGTTTGCATTAATATTCCTTGAGTATTTTTAATTGAATCCATATACTCTTTGAGCATGATAAATTGCTTTTCATTAGCCTTTACATCAAGTCCACTAATCAAACTAATAACCTCCATATTTTATTTAATTATATATAACTACATTATAGTATAATGTCATGATAATATAATGTCAATCAATCTTTTAATTGGATTATTCACTATCTTTAAAAATTATAAGCATACTGATAACTGTTATTCTTCTTCCAACTTTAGCAGGTCTAAAATTCTATTCAGGTCATCATTGCCGGAATATTCAATTTCAATTTTCCCTCTGTTTTTATTTCTTTTGATTTGTACCTTTGATGAAAATTTTTCAGACAAAAGCTCTTCAATATATACAATATATTTATCTTTTTCGGGAGTTGTTCTTCTTCTCGGTTTTTTCATATCCCTTACAAGCTTTTCAACTTCTCTTACACTTAAATTTTCCTTTATTATTTTATCAGTCATGGATACCTGGTCATCAGGTGACAAGCTTATTATCGCCCTTCCGTGACCGGCTGAAATTTCATTGGCAACAATTTTGTTTTTAACATATTCATCCAGGTTAGAAAGCCTCATTATGTTAGTAACATATACTCTTGACTTACCGACAATATTTGACACTTCCTCCTGAGTTATACCATACCTGTCCATTATAAAGTCATATGCATTTGCCTCATCAATCGGATTAAGGTCTTCTCTTTGAATATTTTCAATCAGTGCAATTTCCGAAGCGTTCTTATTTTCAATATCTCTTACTATGCATGGTATACTTTTAACATCAGCATTTTTACAGGCACGCCATCTTCTTTCTCCTGCGATAATTGTATAAAAATCTCCATCTTTTCTGACAATTATGGGTTGGATAACTCCATACTTCTTTATGGACTCTGACAGCTCCTCAAGCTTTTCCTGTTCAAATATTTTACGTGGCTGATTTGGATTGGGGCAAATTAAATTTGTATCTATTTCTTCTATTCTCTGACTGTCTTCTTTCTCTAAATCCTCCGGTATCAAAGCCGACAAACCTCTGCCTAAAGCTTTTCTTTTAGCTGCCATAACATCCTCCTTAATTGTTCTTTATAATTTCTTCCGAGAGTTTCATATATGCTTCACTTCCCTTAGAATTCTCATCGTAAAGCATTATGGGCTGACCAAAGCTCGGTGCTTCCGCCAATCTCACATTCCTTGGAATCACAGTTCTGTACACTTTATTTTTAAAATACTTTTTCACTTCTTCCACAACCTGAGCCGATAAATAAGTTCTTCCGTCATACATATTTAAAAGAACACCTTCAATGTCAAGCTTTGGATTAAGGTTCTTTTTCACAAGCTTGACTGTATCAATCAGCTGTCCCACACCTTCCAGTGAATAATATTCACATTGTATGGGTATCAGGACAGAATGTGAAGCAGTAAGTGCATTTAGCGATAATAAACCCAGTGACGGAGGGCAGTCAATTATTATAAAATCATAATTTTCATCTATTAAATTCAATTTTTCCTTTAAGGTTTTTTCTCTGTACCTGGTATTAGTCAATTCAATTTCCGCACCGGCAAGCTGTATATTTGACGGAATTAAATCTAACCCCTTTATTTCCGTACTATGTATTACTTTATTTATATCAAATTCCTCAATCAATATGTCATAAATCGTATTCTCCAGATTGTTTTTATCAAACCCAAAACCGCTGGTAGAATTCCCCTGAGGATCAATATCAACACTGAGAACCCTTTTACCCTTTAAAGCAAGCGCCGCACATAAATTTACATTCGTTGTAGTCTTACCTACACCGCCTTTTTGATTAAATACACTTATTACTTTAGTCACTTGATTCACCCTCTACATGCTTTTTTTCGGTATCTTTACTTTAATTTCTATATATTCATCGGATTCATTCTGTTCAAATTCAGCATCAATTCCTGTTTTTACAATTTCCTTATATGCATTCTTAATTGTATTAATATATATTTTGTAATTAATAAAGTTTCTTACATAACGCTTGTCCCTTTTTTTCTTTTCATTTATGTCCTCGGCAATAGAATTTACAAGCTTTTCAGTTTCGCTTACATTTAAATCCTTGCTGATAACTTTATCTATAACACTTAGGAGAATCTCTTCATCGTCAAGCTTAAGCAGGGCTCTTGCGTGTCTTTCGCTTAATCCGCCTTCTCTCAGCCTTTGCTTAACATTCTCAGGAAGTTTTAAAATTCTCATTTTATTAGCTATGGTTGACTGGGATTTTCCAAGCTTTTCAGCCAATTGTGTCTGATTTAATCCAAAGTCCTCTATGAGTTTCTCATAAGCCATTGCTTCCTCAATAAAATCCAAATCTTCTCTTTGCAGATTTTCAATTAAAGCCATGGCAGCAGATTCCTCTTCCCTGACCTCAATTACCACAGCAGGGATTGTTTCCATGTTAAGAAGTTTTGCTGCTTTAAATCGCCTTTCACCGGCCACTATTTCATAGATGTCATCATAAATTTTCCTCACAGTTATAGGCTGTATAATACCATAACTTTTAATGGACTGACTTAGTTCCTCCAAAGCCTTATCATCAAAAATTTTTCTCGGCTGATTTTTATTCGGAATTACTTTATTAACATCTAAATTGATTATATTGCTTATCAATAAATTCTCCCCCTCACACCAACGGTTCCTTGCTTGGTTTCCCAGCTTTTCTCGGATATTTTATATTTGTAGGCTCACACTTTTCTATTATAACTATTTTTCTTACAATATCTGTTCCCGGTAAACTAACTTCCCTGATTTCTCCAATCCTTCCCCCCAGTTTTCTTACAGCATCTTCCGATTCGGAAATTTCCGGGGAAATATTTTCACTTTTATAAGCAGCAAAATATCCGCCCACTCTGACAAACGGAAGGCAGTATTCACAGAGTACATTAAGAGGTGCCACTGCCCTTGAAACACAAACATCAAATTTTTCTCTGTAATCTATATTCTGTCCAAAATCCTCGGCTCTGCCATGTATCAGCCGGACATCTTCAAACCCCAGTTCCTTTTTAACCTCAGACAGAAAATCAATCCTTTTTCTTAAGCTGTCCAGCAGGGTTACTTTATAGTTTTCATTGACAATTTTTAATGGAATTCCAGGAAAACCTCCTCCTGTACCCACATCTATTACAGTCTTACATTCATTAAAATTGGTCGAGTTTAGCAGCAGGACACTATCCAGAAAATGTTTAACATAAATTTCCTCATCCTCTTCTATGGAGGTAATGTTTATTTTCCGGTTCCACTCCTTTAATAAATCCCTGTATTTAATAAACTTATTTTCAATTTCACTGCTGTAGGGAATATTCAGTTTTCCAAATCCATCTTCCAAAGTTTTTATCAAGGAATTCATTCTCCTTTTTTATTATTGTAAGTCATTAAATAAATCATTAAAACATTTATATCCGCAGGCGAAACTCCCGATATTCTGGATGCCTGCCCTATGGAATCCGGTCTGATTTTTTCAAGTTTTTGTCTTGCTTCAAGTCTTAAGCTTCCTACCTTATTATAATCAATGTCCCCCGGTATTTTTCTGTTTTCAAGCTTTTTAAACTGTTCAACCTGGTTTATCTGCTTGGAAATATAACCTTCATATTTTATTACCGTTTCCACATAATCCTTTATTTCTTTTTTCAGAACAGGTCTCCCCTCATCCAGACAAAGAGTGTTTTCATAATTTAATTCAACCCTCTTTAACAATTCATAAAGACTTGCAGGCATCTTCAGAGATACGCTGCCTATTCTCTCCAATGCTTCATTCACTTCAGCTTTAGGAGTTATTTTTTTATTTTTGAGCCTTTCTATTTCATTTTCAATAAGCTGCTTTTTATTTATAAATCTTTGATATCTTTCTTCAGTTACAAGTCCTGTTTCATAACCTTTTTCGGTAAGCCTCATATCCGCATTATCCTGCCTCAAAAGCAGCCTGTACTCCGCCCTTGATGTCATCATTCGATAAGGCTCATTAGTTCCCTTTGTAATTAGATCATCTATCAGTACACCTATATATGCCTCTGAACGGTCTAAAACAAGAGGTGCCTTACCCTTTAAACTCATTACAGCATTTATACCAGCCATAAGACCCTGTGCCGCAGCTTCCTCATAACCGGAGCTTCCGTTAACCTGCCCGGCAAAAAATAAATTCTTTATACTTAACAGCTCCAGATTTAATTTCAGCTGTGTAGGGTCAATACAGTCATATTCAATAGCATATGCAGGTCTCATAATCTGTGCATTTTCCAAGCCAATCATTGATTTGTACATGGGAATCTGAACTTCATAAGGTAAAGAAGATGACATTCCCTGTATGTACCGTTCCTTTGTGTCCAGCCCCTCCGGTTCAATAAAAAGCTGATGCCTTTCCTTATCTGAAAATTTTACAACCTTATCCTCTATGGAAGGGCAGTACCTGGGTCCTATACTCTTTATCACACCCTCGTACAAAGGCGATCTGTCTAAATTTCTTCTTATAATATTGTGAGTTTCTTCAGTTGTGTAAGTTATATAGCAATTTATCTGGTTAATATCTATCTTATCGGTCATAAAAGAAAATGGAATTATTTCCTCATCACCTGACTGAACTTCCATTTTATCATAATTTATTGAATCAGAATGTATTCTGGCCGGAGTTCCTGTTTTAAATTTCCTGAGCTGTATGCCCAGATCCATTAATGAATGTGAAAGTTCATTGGCAGGAGCTAATCCATCCGGTCCTGACGAATAATTTAATTCACCTATATAGATTCTGCCCTTAAGGTAAGTACCGGTAGTTACAATAACCGCTCTTGCATTATAATAGGCTCCAAGCCTTGTATATACATTAAAGCTTCCGTCCTCCAAAACCTTTAGGCTAATAACCTCTGACTGTATAATCTTCAGATTTTCCTGACCTTCCAGCACCCTTTTCATTTCTGTATGATACTTTCTTTTATCCGCCTGTGCCCTTAATGAATGTACCGCCGGTCCCTTGGAACTATTTAACATCTTACATTGTATCATAGTTTTATCTATATTTAAAGCCATTTCTCCGCCAAGAGCATCTATTTCCCTCACCAGATGTCCCTTGGCAGTACCTCCTATATTAGGATTACACGGCATCATTGCTATGGAATCAAGGCTCATTGTAAGAACTATAGTATTCATTCCAAGGCGAGCAGAAGCCAGAGAAGCTTCACATCCTGCATGACCGGCTCCGATAACCACCACATCTGCACTTTCAGCAAGAAAATCTCTTACTATATTTTCCATCATGTTCCTCTTTCCTATTTACCTATACAAAATTCATTGAATATTTTATCCATTAAATCATCACTCACAGACTTTCCCACAATTAATCCCAGATATTCCATAGCCTGCTTTAAGTCAATTTCAATGAAATCAATAGTCATGTTATTTTTTATTGAATACAAAACATCCTCAAGGCTTCCCTTTGCCTTTATGAGAAGGTCTTTGTGCCTGACGTTATTTATAATCAAATCATCACTTACATTTATGCTTCCTTCAAAAAACATACTGCTTATTTTATCTATAATATCTTCTAATCCGTGATTTTCTAAAACTGAAATATTAATTGCTTCCTTTTCAATATTTCCGTACCTGCTTAAATTTAGTTTTGTTTCCAAATCAGCCTTGTTATTTACATATATAACTCTTTTATCCTTAATATACTCCAATATTTTTTCATCATCATATTCAAGCTCTCTTGATGAGTCGAAAAGCATAATTACCAAATCAGCTTCATCAGCCTTTTGAAGTGCTTTCTCAACACCGATTTTTTCAATCCTGTCCTCTGTTTCTCTTACTCCCGCCGTATCAACTATCCTCAGAGGAACACCCTTAATATTTACATATTCCTCTATAGTATCCCTGGTTGTTCCCGGAACTTCAGTTACAATAGCACGGTTTTCATTTAAAAGGAAATTCATAAGAGATGATTTACCAACATTTGGTTTACCTAAAATTACCGTCTTTATTCCTTCTTTAAATATTTTTCCTGTATCTGCGGTACTAATTAATCGGTCAAGCTGCACAACTATATTTTCGCTGAAATCCCTTACTCTGCCGATTGTGATTTCATCCTCATCATATTCGGGAAAGTCAATATTCACCTCGATATTTGCAAGAATATCCATAATTTCTTCAATTATTGAATTTATTTGCTTCGACAGCCTTCCTTCAAGATGATTCATGGAAATTTCATGACTTGAATCAGTTTTGGAATTTATTATATCAATGACCGCCTCAGCCTGAGTCAGATCAATTCTTCCGTTAAGAAACGCCCTTTTTGTAAACTCTCCTCTTTCTGCTGTTCTGCAGCCATGTTCAAGAACTGTCTCCAATATTTTTTTTGCGGAAATAATGCCTCCATGACAGTTAATTTCCACAACATCCTCTCTTGTGTAGGTATTTGGAGCCTTCATATAACATATCAACACTTCGTCGATTATCTTATGATTTTTATCCACAATATATCCGTAATGAAGATACCTCGGCTTAAAACTAAAGTCATCGCCGCAGTAATTATTTATATCCATATCTTCCTGATCTTCCTGAGGATGATCAATCGAAGTATTCTTACCTTTTTTTATGAATATTTTCTCTGCAATTTTTAATGCTCCATCTCCGCTTATTCTTATTATATTAACACCTGCATTGCCCGGAAACGTGGCAATGGCAGCTATTGTATCAGTAAACATTCCATCACCGTATCTTTCTGTTTTATATATATTCTACATTACCTAACAATAAATGTACATAACTATTTAAACAAATATAACCCGGGGATATCCGGGTTACTAAAAAATTACATGACTAATACTGAATTCCTTACGTTAAAATTCATACAATATCTTTAATATTTTTATTTTAAATCTATTACTACCTTCCTGTAAGGCTCTTCTCCCTCCGAATAGGTAATAATATCAGACTGATCCTGCAATGTTGAATGAATAATTCTTCTTTCGTAGGGATTCATAGGCTCAAGTCTGACCTTATGCTTATAATATCTGCACTTATCAGCCATTTTATTTGCCAGTCTCTTTAAAGTTTCTTCTCTTTTCGCTCTGTAATCCTCAACATTGAAAATGACCCTTACATAATTTTGTCTGCCTTTGTTGACAATTAAATTTAAAAGGAATTGAATTTCATCTAAATTTTTCCCTCTCTTCCCAATAATTATTCCTTTGTCATCCTCATTAATTTTAACAATATCAACCTTTAAAACATTGTCTGAAAAATCTACCGCATAGTCGGCTTTAATGCTCATTTTTTTCAGTAATACATCAATAAATCTCTCCGCTCTTTCTTCCGGACCATCGGTAACCGTAACTTTGACCTTTGCATTTTTACTTCCAATCAAACCAAACAAACCCTTTGATGGTTCATTGATTACTTCAATTTCGACTTCTTCTCTTTCAGCCTTGAGTTCCATTAATGCCGTTTTCACAGCCTCTTCTACGGTAGCCTTTTCAATAGTCACATTTTTCATCTATTTTAATTCCTCCTTAGGTTTTTTGGACGAATTCATAATAATATACTGCTGCAATAACTGGAATATATTTGATACAACCCAGTACAGACCCAATCCTGCAGGAAACTTAACACCCATAAAAAATATCATAAAAGGCATCATAATATTCATAGAATTCTGGGTAGCCTGCTGATCCGGATTCACAGAAGGCTGTGCTGCCGAAGTCATTTTAGTTGTCAGGTACGTTGTAAGAGCAGAAACAGCAGCCAGTATAGGAACTGCGGAACCTATAAGAGGAAGTGTGGCTCCACCCATGGAAAGACCGTTGACAGCATTAACCATACTTTCACTCACGCCTTTCACAACATCTTCTGCAGCAAATATATAATTTTCTGCAAACCCTAAATCTTTAATCCATAAAAATGATTTATTTATTGAATCAAAAAACGCCTGATCTAAAAATACATATTTAACCGGCTGCTGTATTACATAAAAGAAAGCAATAATTATGGGAAATTGAATAAGCATTGGCAAGCAACCGGCAAAAGGACTGTAACCGCCCTCTTTATACAATTCCATCTGTTTTCTTTGCAGCGTTTGCGGATCTTTTCCGTATTTATCCTGCAATTCCTGAATTTTCGGACCCAAGTCCTGCATCTTTTTCATTGATTTTGTCTGCTTTAGAGTAAGCGGCAGAATTATTAACTTTAATATTATTGTAGATAATATAATTGCAATCGCATATGCGGAAACATATTCATTTTCCAACGCAAACACCATGTTATACAACAATCTAACAAGCGCACCCATTGGCTTTGCTATAAAATCCAAATTCATTTATTATCCTCCGTATTATTTCAAGGGGTCATACCCTCCGGGGTTGAAGGGATGGCATCTCAATATTCTTCTGATACCTAAATATGAACCTTTAAAGAAACCGTATTTTTGTAATGCTTCAATAAAATATTGCGAACATGTAGGGTAAAATCTGCAATGCCTTACGGTTGAACTTGAAGAAAACTTCTGATAAATTCGTATAATAAAAATCAATACTCTGCTCAATTTTATATACCCTTTAGCAATTTCTTTCTTTTCATCAGCTTATTAAATGATTTTTCCAGGCCCTTGTAATCAGCCTCTGTTGCATTAACTCTGGCCATTATTACAATATCATAGCCTTCCTTAAAATTGTATTCATTCAATCTGACTATTTCCTTCAGCCTTCTTCTTATTAAATTTCTTGATACTGCTTTCTTTATCTTTTTCGCAGAAGTAAAACCATACCTGTTATATCCATAATTGTTTTTTTTGATAAACAAAACAAGATTATAATCAGAAATTGAGTTTTTACAATTATAAACTGATTTGTATTCTATATTTTTTTTAATTATCTTCATTAATTTTTACCCTTTTTATTACTCATTATGGTAATAAAAGGCCACGAATGCGGCCTTATGCTGACAATTTCTTTCTACCTTTTGCCCTTCTTCTCTTTAAAACATTTCTTCCGGATTTTGTGCTCATTCTCTTTAAAAATCCATGTTCGCTGCTTCTTTGTCTTCTTTTTGGTTGATAAGTTCTTTTCACTGAAAAACACCTCCTTGCATTCCCAGATATCTATATTAAATATCTTAAATTTTCATGTTGTTAAATTATAATATTTTTAAATAACCATGTCAACAAATTACTTGCTCTTTTCCATACATTTCATAATTGTATAAGCTATTGTAATATACTACATTTTAAAGAATATTGCAAATATTTTTTAAAATAAAAAAATTAAAATTGAAATTGTGGATAAAAAATGATAGTATACTAAGTGTCTGTGGATAACTTTCTTTATTGACTGATTTATGGACAACTTGTTGACAATCCTATTAAAAGTATTAATAAATCAAGACAATCAATTGTTTATATTTTTTATTAACAGTTGTTTATACTATATATTTTAACAATAAACCGCACTTTTTATTAACAAAATGTTAATTCTTTTTATTAACAACCGGAGGATATTATGAACTTTGAAGAATTATGGAATGAAGTCCTTGAAATTGTCAAGGAGGACACCAATCAAGTCAGTTTTAATACTTGGTTCAAACCCCTTAAAATAGTTGCTTATAAAAATAACACCATCTATTTGGAGACAGCAGATGAATTTTTAAAAAATACTCTTCAAAAGAGACACTACAACTTTCTTAAAAATGCATTTACTTATGTATTAAAAAAAGATACTGAGCTTGTTTTTACAGTACCCGGAGAAAATATAGACGAAAATTCAAAAAAAAATAACCCTAACAGCTCAGGCGAAGATTCAGACGCTGTAAATAACGAAAGGAAGTTAAATCCTAAATACAGATTTGATAATTTTATTATAGGCAACAGCAACCGATTTGCCCATGCCGCATCCCTGGCTGTGGCGGAAGCACCTTCAACCGCATACAACCCTTTATTTTTATATGGCGGCGTAGGTCTTGGCAAAACCCATTTAATGCATGCAATAGGTCATTACATACTTGACAATAATCCGGATTCTTACGTATTGTATGTTACCTCAGAAAAGTTTACCAATGATTTAATTAACTCTATTAAGGATGGGAAAAATGAAGAATTCAGAAACACATACAGAAAAGCTGACGTACTGCTTGTAGATGATATCCAGTTCATAGCAGGTAAAGAAAGTACTCAGGAGGAATTTTTCCATACCTTTAATGCTCTTCATGAAGCAAACAAACAGATTATAGTGTCAAGCGATAATCCTCCCAGTGAAATACCGACACTGGAAGACAGGCTCCGTTCACGATTCGAGTGGGGTCTTATAGCAGATATTCAGCCTCCGGATTATGAAACAAGGATTGCAATCCTCAGAAAAAAGGCAGAAGCTGAAAATTACAACGTACCCGATGACGTAATACAGTATATTGCTCAGAATATTCAATCAAATATAAGGAAGCTTGAAGGAGCACTTATAAGAATTTATGCCTATGCCTCCCTCACCAACAAAAAAGAAGTAACCCTGGAGCTGGCACAGGAAGCATTAAAACATTTAATATCTAATAACAAAAAAGTTACTCTCAACGATATAAAAGAAATTGTTTCAAATTACTACAATATATCAACCGAAGACCTTGTTTCAAAAAGGAAAACAAAAAACATTGCATAT
>ENA-UOOR01001445-UOOR01001445.1-fermentation-metagenome-genome-assembly--contig:-NODE-1445-length-27920-cov-6.455625_pt1 | contig 27920 bp, 21 predicted proteins | sample MGYA00245780_ERZ724029 | MGnify/ENA primary metagenome ERZ724029 (study PRJEB28704, sample SAMN03018315) | fermentation metagenome | biome: anthropogenic terrestrial biome; feature: soil; material... | reverse complement strand
CCAGGTTCCCCAGAGGACTTGCACCTCCAAGTCACGCCCATGCTGGGCACACCAAACAGAAAGGCCGGGCGGAGCACCGCCCGGCCTTCCCTGCGCTTTCACCCGACGCGCGCTGCCTAACGCGCGAGCAGCTTCTTGACCTTGTCCTTCTCGCTGTCGAAATCGAAGTGCGAGTAGAGCTGGAAGGCGTTCTGGCGGTCGACGATGCGCTGGGCGGTGATCGTCTCGACCGCCTTGACCTTGTCGTTGCCGAAGTCGAACAGGTCGACGATCTGCCCGACCTGGGCCACGGTGAACCAGGTGCCGGGGACGGCGGTCTCGAGCACCGCGAGCTTCTGGTTCGAAAAGTCCTCGGCGGAGATGGCGTTCTTGAGCGCCGCGAAGTCGGGGTCGGGCATCGGGTAGGGGCCGGCCGGCTGCTCGGGCGGCGGAGGCGGCGGCGCCTCGTGGTGGACGTGGTGGACCTCGTGGACGACGACCTGCGTCTGCACCTGGGGAGCCGGCGCGGCGGCCGGGGCGCTCACCCAGAGCGAGCCGATCTGGCCCCGCTTGGCCGACAGCTTCTTCTCCCAGACCTGACCGTCGGCCATCTTGACGAGCACGCGGTAGAAGCGCTCGGGCTTGGCCTTGAACGACATCGGGATGTCGTCCTCGGCGACAAGCTTCCGCCCGTCCCAGACTTGGCACTGGGCGCCTTGGGGCGCGAGCACCTTCATCAGCGTCGCGCCACCGGGATCGGTCTGGTAGCTCAGCCTGTAGCCCTCACTGGAGGACTCGACCGTCTGCGCGGCGCTCGCCTCGAACTGGACGTCGTCGGTGGGGATGTTCGCTTGCATGGAGATGCCGCCGGGGCCGGCCTGGAAGCTGATGTCCTGGGCGAAGGCCGGGGTGGCGAAGATGCAGAGCGAAAGAAGCACTAGAGCTCGTGTCATGGCTTGATTCTCCGATTGAGCGGGAAGCCGCCGAGACGGCGCTCCCATGGCGGCTATTCACGTGGCGCCGTTCGGCCACGGTGCCCGGGGCGGACGATAGGCGAGCCGGGCGCGGGCCTCAAGCCCCTGGCCCTTCAGAGCAGGCCGGTGACCCCTTCGAAGACTCGCGCCGCCGGCCCCCGCATCCGCACGCCGCCGAGGCCTGGGGCGACCTTCACGTGCAGGAGCCCTCCAGCCAGCTTGACCGGGCGCTCCTCGCCGGCCTGCAGGCGGCCCTCGAGCACCGCGGCGACCATCGCCGCGCAGGCGCCGGTGCCACAAGCCTGCGTGAAGCCGCAGCCGCGCTCCCAGACCATGACGTCGAGCCCGTCGCCGCAGACCTCGGCGAATTCGACGTTGGTGCGGGCCGGGAAGAGCGGGTGGCGTTCGAGCAGCGGCGCAAGCTCGGCGGCCCGGCGCCGCTCGAGACCGAAGAGCACGAGGTGGGGGTTGCCCATCGAGACCGCGGTCGCTCTCAGGCGCAGGCCGCCGGCTTCGATCTCGGCATCGACGAAGCGCTCGAAATCGACCGCCATCGGGATGCGCGCCGGCTCGAGGACAGGCGCGCCCATCTCTACCGTGACCTCCTCGACCTGTCCGTCCCGACGGTGCAGCTCGCAGTGTTTCAGCCCCGCGTCGGTCTCGACGAGCAGCTCGCGGGCACCCGGCAAGCGCGTCTCGGCCAGGTGCCTTGCGACACAGCGCAGCCCGTTGCCGCACATCTCGGCGACGCTGCCGTCGGCGTTGGTGACGTGCATCCGCGCGGCGGCGACTCTCGAAGACAGCAGGGTGAGCACGCCGTCGGCGCCCACGCCGCGGCGCCGCTCGCAGACGGCGATCGCCTGCTGGGGCGAAGGCGGTCCCCCACCCTCGAGGCGATCGAGCAGGACGAAGTCGTTGCCCAGGCCGTGGTATTTGAGGAAGCGCGACACGGGCGGGCGAATCTAGCACCGACCGAAGCGGCCCGCTTTTCTGATGAAGACCTCGCGTTTGCTCCTTGCCCTCCCCGGCTCGCTTCCCGCGCGGCTGCGCGGCGAGAGCGGCGACTTCGACGGTTGGTTCGAGCGCGCGCTCGGCGGCCTGCCGGTCGAGCTGACCGCGGCGCGCGTCGATGGTGCCGGCCCGCTCCCCGACGGCGAGCACGACGGGGTCATCGTCGCCGGCTCGCTCGCCTCACTCACCTCGCCCGAGCCGTGGATGGACGAGGCCGCGACCTGGCTGCGCCGCCGCGTCGAGTCCGGCGCCGCGGTGCTCGGCGTCTGCTTCGGCCATCAACTGCTCGGCTACGCCTTCGGAGCCGCGGTCGTCCGCAACCCGCGAGGGCCCGAGCTCGGCACGGTGGAGGTCGAGCTGACGCCCGAGGGGCTGCAGGACCCGCTGTTTCGGGGAATAGGCCCACGTTTCGTGGTCCAGCAGACCCACGAGGACGTGCTGTCGGCGGCCGCCGGCGGGGCCCGGGTCCTCGCGACCAACGAGAAGACCGAGGTGCAGGCCCTCGCCGTCGGACCTCGCGCGCGCGGAGTGCAGTTCCACCCGGAGATGTCGCCAAAGGAGGCGCGCCGGCTCTGTGCGGGCCGCCCCCATGCGCCGCTGCGCGACACGCCGGCCGGCCGCGCTGTCTTGGAGAACTTCGTGCGCCGCATCGTCCGCGAAGAGCGGGACTGAGAGGACAGGGCAAGGGTTTGCGAAGGTTGGTAGCATCGACCGCCATGAGCCTGCGAACCCTGCTGCCTCTGCTGATCCTCTTCGCCGCGGGCCCAGCCTTGGGCGCCGGCGCTTCGCCCGCCGAGAAGTCCGAGTTGATTTCGGCGATCGCCTCCGGCTCGCGCCCGGAGGTCAACCGCGCCATCGAGCGCATCAAGTACCTCGGCTCCCCGCGCGAGCTGATGCAGGCCATCGAGCAGATGCTCGAAGCCGGCTCGACCGGCACCCGCCGCAACGCGGCCTTCGCCTTGAGGTTCCTCGCCGCCAAGAAGCAGACGGGCGCCCTCGTGCGCGCGCTCGACGACGAAGACGACCTCGTGCGCGAGTACGCCTGTGTCGCGCTCGGCGCGCTGCGGGCCCAGGAAGCCGTCAAGCCGCTCAGCGCGCTGACGAAGGACCGCTCGCCGGTCGTGCGGCGCGAGGCGGTAGCGGCCTTGGGCGCAATCGGCAGCAAAGCTGCCGTCAAGCCTGCGCTCGCGCTGCTGGAGGACGAGGTCCTCGCGACTCGGCTCGCCGCCATCCTCGCGCTCGGCAAGCTCCAGGACGGCCGCGCGGCCGCCAAGCTCACCGCGCTGCTCAAGGACGGGAGCGAGACGACCCGGCTCGCGGCCGCCAAGAGCCTGTGCATGCTCGGCAACGCCGAGGGCCGGGCCGTCGCCGACAAGCTCCTGCGCTCGACCGAGCCGACCGAGCGGCGCGACGGCATCCGGCTCATCGAAGAGGTGAAGGCAGCCTGGGCCTCCAAGGCCCTGCTCGACCGGCTCGAGGACGGCGACCGCGGCACCGCGATCGCCGCGGCGGTGGCCCTCTCGAAGCAGGGCGATGGCCGCGGGGTCCAGTGGCTCGTGCTGAAGGCAGAGACCGCCGAGGTCGAGGACCGACTGCGGCTCGAGACGGCCATCGAGGGTCTGGGCCTGAGCTCAGCGGACCGCAAGAAGATCCTCGCCTTGGGCAAGAAGTCGAAATGACGCACCGGCTCATCCCGACGTTCGCCCTCCTGTTCGCGGCGCCGGCCCCCCTGCCCGCGGCGTCGGTGCACACGCAGTTGACGCGCTTTTGCGACGCACCGAAAGCCGAGGTGCCACGGCTCGTCGAGGCGATCGCCCGGCTCGAGACCATCGGGGATCGCCTCCTCTCGGCGAGCGAGCGGTTCCTCGGCGTGCGCTACCAGAGCGACCCGCTCGGCGAGGGGCCGGACAACCCGCCCGACGAAGACCCGAGGGTGCGCTTCGACGCGGTCGACTGCACCACTTTCGTCGAGACGGTCATCGCCCTGGCCCGCTCGCGCGGCGGCGCCGACCTCGAGCCTGTCCTCGACGATCTGCGCTACGACGGAGAGGTCGGCTATGCGAACCGCAACCACTTCTTCGCCGCCCAGTGGCTGCGGGCAAATGTGCGCAAGGGCTACGTGCGCGACGTGACCGGGCAGCTTGCCCCCGGGGCCGCGGTCACGCACACCAAGGTGATCACCCCCGACCAGTGGCGCGCCCGCGCCCTCGGGACCCGAATCCGGCTGCCCGAGGAGCGCGCTCCGATAGGCAGCTTCGAGCTGAGGTACGTGCCGCTCGACAAGGTCGCGGGCCTCGCGCCACGCATCCCGTCCGGCACCCTGCTCGCGGTGGTGCGCGAGGACCGGCCGCTGGTGCCGTTCATGGTCACCCACCTCGGATTCATCGTGCAGACGAGCAAGGGCACCGTGGTGCGCCACGCCGGGCGCGACCTCTACGGCCAGGTGATCGACGAGCAACTCGAGCACTTCCTGCGCCGCAACATGCGCTACCGGCGCCGGCGCGTCCTCGGCTTCCAGTTCCTCGAGGTCCTCGACGCTCCGGCGACGACCGCCGAGCCCAAGCCGGCCGGGTTGTAAGCGGCGGGCGTTGCGCTACTCGGCGCCGCCCGCCTCCTCCTCGGCCGCCTTCTCGGCGTCTTCCTCGGAGGCTTTCAGCTCACTGCGCCGCGTCCCGATGATCTCGGTCGCCTTCTCGAGCGCTTCCTGCGGGACCAGGATTTCCCACCAGGGCCGCTGCACGCTGGAGGTGAGGGCGTCGACCGGGGAGCTGCGCTTCATGTTCGCGAGCACCGCAATGCCCGCCTCCCCGATGGCCGCGGTGAACGCGTCGGCCTCGAAAAGGTCCTCGGCGGCGCCGGCGACCACGAAGCGGGTGGTGTCCTCGTCCTCGCGAACCCGACGCAGCCCGGGGAGTTTTTCGATCTCCTCCTCGGTCACCAGAAGCTTTCCCCCGCAGTCAGCGCAGGCCTGAGCGCTATCTTGGTACTCCTCGAGACAACTCGGGCAGTATCTCATTCGTCTCTCCTGGCTTTGGGGGCATGGGCGCCTCGATTCGCGATGCTAGCACAGCCCTGCGTGGGGGCCCGCCCGCTTGATTGGCCACGGAGGCCCGGCCTATAGTCCGGCGCCCGCGCGAACGCGGGTCTGACTGGGCCAACGGCGACTCCGAGTCTCCGAGTTGCCACATCAGTTTGTCTCGCCGCTCGGCCAGGAACCTCCCTTAAGGAGAGACCATGAGCGAACAACCTTCTCAGCCCCCCCAAACCGAAGGCGGCAATTCGACCAAGGCGAAGGTCGTGCCCCTGCGGGCCCTGGTCATCAACCTGCTCTTCTCGATGTTCACCTCGCTGGTCATCTTCGCGGTCGCCAGCTACTACTTCCTCGTTCCGCAGATGCTCAAGCAGTCGAGCGACCTGCAGGTCATCAAGGCGCAGGTTCAGGCCCTCGAAGAGCAGGCGGTCCCGATCGAGCAGGAGATGACCGCCGACGAGGAGGAGCCCACGCCCGACGACGAAGCGCAAGTGGCCGCCGACACCGCGGGCAACACCGCGCCAGCGGCCGACGGCGAAGCGGCTGCGGCTGACACCGCTGCCGATCAACCCGCTCCGGCCGGCGAGCCGAACGCCGATGAGGCTGCAGCCAAGCAAGAGGCCCCCGCCAAGGCCGCGGCCGCAACTCCGTAGCCTTCGGCCTCGCCCGGGTGTCCCGCCCCCTCTGTCGGAAGGCGGGCCACCGGATGCCGTGAAGTTTGACACTGTCGGGGAGCGACGCTTATATGCTCCCAAGTACTTAGAAATCCAGCGGTCCTGACAGCTTATGGCATGCCGCTTCAGGCTCCGCGCGCCCCCCTTGCCGCGGGCACAATCGCCAACCCAACCGTCGGTAGATCCAGTCGGAACGAGGCCAAGAAGATGGCTCGACTCAAGTTCTTCATATTCGCGGTGATTTGCGTGGGCATCGCAGTCGCCGGGCTGATCAGCTCATCCGAGAGCACCTCCTCCCTGGCGCGGATCCAGACCAGCGAGCGACTCGGTTGGGGTCAGCAGTTGTTCGAGTCGAGCTTCAAGCTCGCACAGGCACTGCGCACCGCGGCGCTCTCGGAAGCAGCCTCCGACGCGGCGCTGGTTCGCGCCCTCACCCCTGCTCCGGCGAGCGGCGCAGCCGCAGCGCAGTCCGCCCCCGCCAATGAAAGCGCTGCGACCGAGGCGGCTGCCCAAGGCCAGGCCCAACCGAGCGCCGAGGCGATCGACGCGGCCCGCACCGCGGTGACCACCTCATTTGCGCGGTTGCCCGAGGAGCTTCGCTCGGCCGCGGCGATCCTCGTCTCCACGGCGCAGGGGGTCGCGACGATTCCGGCCGGCGGTGCGGCTCCCGAGACCAAGCCGGCAGGCGCGTTCGCGCTTGCCGAGGCGGCCGAGGCGGGTCCGATGGGGACCCACGCACTGGTCGACGGCAAGCTCTACCGCGTGGTCGCGGTCCCAGTCCGCTCCGGCGAGCACGCCGCCGCCCTGCTCGGCGCCGCCTTCCTGGTCGATGACGGATTTGCCGCACAGCAGGCGGCCCAGACCACACTCGGCGTCACTGTCGTCGCCGGCGACCTCATCGTTTCTTCGCTCTCTGGAGCCGAGCGCGACGCGGCCGCCAAGGCTCGCGACGGACAGCTCGCGATGGGCAGCTTCGCCAACCTGGGCCCCCTCTCGCTGCCGATCTTCGCGGGGAAGGCGACGCGCTTCGAGGCTGGCTCCTTCGCTATCGACGGTATCGAAGGCGCGCGCGTGGTCTTGACCGCCGAGGTCACCGGGCTCGTCGCCCTCGCCGATTTCCAAAAGAAGGCGCTCCTCGGCATCGGGGCGCTCGTGCTGCTGTCGCTCGCCTTCCTTCTGATCATGGGCAGCCCGAAAGCCGTGGCCGCCGTCGAGGCTCAGACCGAGCAGCCGCCACCCGTCCAGCCGCAGGCCGAACAGGCGAGCCCCAGCCAGTCGGAAGCCGAGGCGTCCCCAGACTCCCTGTTCGGCGACCAGCCGCCCGCCCCGGCGGTGACTCCCGACGACTTTCCGTTCGGCGACTCGGCCCCCGCGGCGCCCGCCCCCGAGCCGGTTCAAGAGGCTGAAGCGGTGCTCGAGGCGCAGCCGGAGCCTGAGCCGCCCTTGGATGCGGCGCCGGCGATACCGGACTTCGACGCCCTCCCGATGCCGGGTCCGCAGTACGCGCCTGCCGAAGCAGCCGTTCCGGTCCCCGGGCCCGCCTCGACCTCCCCGTTCGATGCCGCACCTCAGGCCGCGGCCGATTCGCTCATGGATCAGCCTTTCGATCCCTTCGCCGCCGCGGCGGCGCAGCTCCCCGAGGACGAGGGGGAGGAGGAGCAGCGCCACGAGGCGACGGTGGTCGCGGCCGTTCCTGCCGAGCTTCTGCGCGCGGCGACTCGCGCGCGCCCGGCCGGCGCGCCGATCACCACTCCCGTGCAGACCCAGGCCCTCGCCGACGCGATTCCGCTGCCCGCCCCCTCGGCACCGGCCGACCCGGACGAGGCGCACTTTCAGGACGTCTTCAACCAGTTCGTCGCGACCCGGGCCCAGTGCAACGAGCCGGCCGACGGCCTGACCCTCGACAAGTTCCTCGCGAAGCTGCGCAAGAACCGCGACCAGCTCGTGCAGAAGTACAACTGCAAGTCGGTTCGCTTCCAGGTCTACGTCAAGGAAGGCAAGGCCGCGCTCAAGGCGACTCCGGTCAGGGAGTAGCCGGACGAAGCGGGCGCTGCCCCAAACCAACGAGCGCATTTCGCGAATCGGCGCAAGCGAAGGCGCGGTCCTTCGACTTCGCTGGCCGACCGACACCGACTTGCCGCGGCCGGCCTTTCGAGGCCGGCCCCTCGCGCAAGGCGTCGAGCTCGCTGCGCATCCCCGATGGGTTGAAGCACGGCCAGGCACGACCTCGGCGTCCAGTCCAGGGCTCGCTCGCAGGGGCGTCTTCAAGGCGGGGGCTGTTCGCCCGCGGTGAGCCTTCGGGCGCGTTGCCGGTAGCCGGTCCGACCGATCAACTCGCGGGCCGAGGGCGATGGCTTGCCCGCTGAGAGCTGAAAGCAGAGCCGGCTCGCGCACTGGCAGCATTCAAGGACCTCGCCTCTTTCCAACCTCTCGGAAAACGACGACGAGGCCGCCGTCGCGCTCCAGAGGCTCACCGGCCGTCGCTCCTCTCCGAATCTCTCGGACGACAGCGAACGGCCTCGGGCGCTCTGAGTCGGCGTGGTCCGGACCGCGAAACTCCGAGCGAAACCTTCGCTCGCGGTCGACCGCAAAGCCCGGTTTATCGTCGCGCGACGGGTGCCGAAGCAGAGTCGCCCGGGCGATGTTGAGCTTCCCGCGAGGCGGCCGCTCGTGCGCTCGAGCTCCTGTCCACGAATCGGTCACTTGGTGCGCGGATGTCGTAGGCGCGGCTCGTCCCCGCGCCGTTTTCCGACTCGCGCCGGCTGCGCAACGCCGGTTCGTCATCGGCGGCGATTACGAACGCTCCTCTTCTCCGCGGCCCGCGTGCTCCCCTGCCCCGAGAGTCCCTCGGCCTCCGCAAGGACGCCTTTTCGCCCGTAAACAGGCGGGCTTGAAGAAGGCCGAAGGGGCGCGCGTGTCGCCGCGCGGCGCCTGGCTCTGTCCCACCGCCGAGAGCGGCTCAGGTCACCGCCGCCGCTCAAGGCTTCATCCGAGTGGTTCTTGCGGATGGCTGTCTCGCAAGCGCAGATGGCTCCTGTTGGCACCAGCTTTGCTCATTAGTCAAAGCAAATGCGCCCCGACAGCTTCCTCGATGGGACACGGCGCGCGGCGAGACGAGGCATCGGATGATTCACGCGGCAGTCGTCGAGCTCTTCTCCTCAGGACGTGAACAGGAGCTTGAGCTCCTCACGCGCGAGTATGAGCAATCGCGCACCCGCGCCTGCGCGCGCTTTGCCTTCGTTCACGGCCCCGCGGGCATCGGCAAGAGCTATCTGATGCGCGCGCTGCGCCGCTCGCTCGCCTCGCGAGGCGTCCAGGTGTTCGAGGGCGCGAGCTCGCGGGCCCTTCCGGCCGCCTACGGACTGGTCGCCGGGCTCGTTCCCGGGCTGCTCGACTACCTGGGCGAGCTCGGCATCCCCGGCCGCGTCATCGCCGAGCTCTCGCGGCGCGTCGGGCCGCTGTGCGGAGGCGATGCGCCCGAGCGGCTCTCGCCCGAGGAGCGACGCCTCGATCTGTACGACGCGCTCGCCGAGCTCTTCTCGCTCGCCTCGGCCGGCTCGCCCTGCTTCCTGCTCGCCGACGCCGACGCGGCCGATCGCGCCTCGCTCGAGCTGCTGCGGTATCTCGCCGCCAGCGCGCTCGCGCCGGGGGCGCGCTCCGGCGGGCTGTTCGTCGTCTCCTACCGCGACGATGGTCCGCTGCCGACCCCGCTCACCGAGCTCATCTCGCGGGTGCCCGCGCTCAGCGTGCCTCTCTGCGGGCTCGACCTCGAAGGCATCCGCGCCTTCCTCGGGCGCCGGGACGTAGCCGAGCGGCTCCTCGAATCGACCGGCGGACTGCCGACCGCTCTCGAGGAGGTCGTCGCCGGCCCTTCCTCTGCCCCGGCCGATCTGTTCGAGCGCCGCCTCGCCACCTTCGACTCGACCGAGAGGGCTGCGCTGCTCGCCCTCGCCGTCCATGGCGAACCGGCCGATTCTCGGGTGCTCGGAGCGCTGCTCGCGCGCGCCTTCAGCACGCCCGCCGACGGCCTGGACCGCGCGCTCGAGCGCCTCGTGCGCGAGCGGCTCGTCGAAGCCCGCCCGCTCGTCGGTGCAAGCGTCTACGCCATCGCGCGCTCCTCGTTCCGGGACGCCCTGCTCGCGCGTGCCCGGCCAGAAGACCTCGCCTCCCTGCACGCAGCGCTCGGCGAGCTGCTCTCCGAGCGCGGAGGCGATCCCCAAGCCATCGCCCGGCACTTTCTTGCCGCCGAGCCACGGGGCCGCGGCGCGCTCGCGGCGCTCAAGGCTGCCGACGCGCTCGCCGGCCGGGCCGCATTCGACGAGGCGGCCGAGCTCTATCGCCTCGCGCTCGAAGCCCTGCCGCAGGTGGAGAAGGCCCCGGTGCGCGTTCGTCTTGCCCGGGCGCTTCGCGGCGGTGGCGACTATTCCGGGGCGCTCCGCGAGCTCGCCCTGGCCCGCCGCGCGCTCGACCCCGCCCAGCAGCGCGCGCTGCTCGCCGAGGCGGCGACGCTCGCCAAGCTGCTCGGTCGCTTGTCGGCCGCCGAGCTGCTGTGCCGCAAGGTGCTCGGCGCGTCGGCCTCGCCCGAAGACCGCGACGCGGCTCAGGCCTTCGTGGTCTACGCGGACGTGCTCTTCCTGCGCGGCAAGTACGACGAGGCGCGCGCCCACTGCGAGCGCGGCATCGAGGCCCACGCCGCGCACCCCGAGATCGCCCTCTCCCTTCGCAACACGCTGGGCAAGACCCTGCTCACTCAGGGTGCCTACGAAGAGGCCGCCGCGGTCTTCGCGCAGAACGCGGCGCTCGCGCACCAGGCCTCACTGCCGCGCGAGCAGGCCCGAGCCCTCATCAACCAGGGCATCATCTCCCACCGGCGCGGCGACCGGCGCGGCGCGGTGGCGCTCTACCGCTCGGCGCTCGCGCTCTCGGGTGCCGAGCGCGGGCTGTCGGCCCTGGCCCTCTCCAACCTCGGGTCGCTCTACGCCGACTCGGCCGAGCTCGAGCCCGCCGTCGATCACCTCTCGAGGGCGCTGTCGGCCTTCACCCGCGCCGGCCGCTCGAAGGAGGTCGCCCACTGCGCGCTCAACCTCGCCCGGCTCCATCTGTTCCTGGGCGATCTCGACCGCGGTGGCGAGCTGTGCGACCACGCGGCCGCCGTGGCCTCCGAGGTCGGAGACCCGTACCTGCTCGCCTCGGCCGACCTGGTGCGAGGCGAATGGCTCGAGGCGAGCGGCAGCCACGCCAAGGCCGTCGAGTCTCTCGAAGAGGCCTGCGAGGCCTTTGAGCGGATCAAGAGCCCGCGCTACGCGGCCGAGAGCGCCCTGGCGCTCGCCCGCGTCCACCTCGCCCACGGCGACCTTGGCCTGGCGCGCGGCGCGCTCGCGCACGACTCGGTCGACGCGACCGCGCGCGAGGCGGGGCCGCTCGCCGCCGAGCGCGACATGGTCGCCGGCGAGCTCGCCCTGCTCGGAGGCGACCTCGGGGAAGCCACCCGCAGGCTCTCGAACGCCAAGGAGCAGCTCCTCGAGAATCCGGATCTCGAAGGCCCCTACCGCGTCTACCACCTGCTCGCTCGTCTGCGCGCCGCGGCTGGCGACGCGGCCGGAGCCGCCGCCCACGCCTCGCGGGCCGCGCAACTCCTCGAGGAGCTCGTCTCGCACGTCCCCGCGGCCCAGCGCCCCGCGTTCCTCAAAAGCCCGCGCCGCGGCGCGGTCATCGCCGCGGCCTCCGGGGCCGAGCGCGAGATAACCCCGGGCCGGGTCGCCCGGGCGCTCGAGATCGCCCCTGCGGTTCGGCACGCCGAGCATGGGCTCATCGGCAGCGCGCCTGCGCTTGAAAAGGTGCTCAAGGTCCTCGAGCCGGTCGCCCGCTCGAATGCCACCGTGCTGGTGCGCGGCGAATCGGGCACCGGCAAGGAGCTGCTCGCCGAGGCCATCCACCAGCACAGCCCCCGCCGCGACATGCCGCTGGTGCGGGTCAACTGCGCGGCGATGGTCGAGGAGCTGCTGCTCTCCGAGCTGTTCGGCCATGAGAAGGGCGCCTTCACCGGCGCGGTGCGCGAGCGCAAGGGCCGCTTCGAGCTCGCCGAGGGCGGGACCATCTTCCTCGACGAGATCGGCGACATCAGCCCGAAGGCGCAGGTGGCGCTGCTGCGGGTGCTCCAAGAGCGTGAGTTCGAGCGCGTCGGCGGCACCCGCACCTTGAAGGTCGACGTCCGGGTGATCTGCGCGACCAACCGCGACCTCGAGTCGATGATCGCCGCGGGCAGCTTCCGGCAGGACCTCTACTACCGGCTCAAGGGCGTCATGCTCGAGCTGCCGCCGCTGCGCGCCCGGCTCGAGGATCTCGCCGAGCTGGCCGATCACTTCCTCGCCCGCCTCGCCCGGGAGCGTCACGAGGAGAAGAAGCTCCTCTCGCCCGAAGCGCTCGAAATCCTCCGGGCCCATGCCTGGCCCGGCAACATCCGCGAGCTCGAGAACGTCATCAGCTCGGCCTCCATCTTCGCGGGCGGCCGGGTGATCACGCCCGAGGCCTTCGAGCACATCGGCGAGCTGGCTGCGCTGGTCGACGAGCGCGCCGCCTCGCCGCAGGCGCCGCCGCCGCGGGCCCGTGGTGCAGCCCCCGCTTGCGATGGGGTCGACTACTTCGAGCTCGCCCGCCAGCGGGGACTGTCACTCAAGGACCTGCGGCAGGAGATAGAGACGCAGTGCATCCTCAAGGCGCTGGGCGAGACCCGGGGAAACATCAGCGAGGCTGCCCGGCTGCTCCAGATGAAGCGCTCGCGGCTCTCGCAGATCGTCAACGCCGACCCGCTGCTGCGGGCGGCGGCCAAGGGATGAGCGGCCGATGAGGCATCTGTCTTGCACAGTTATCCTGGAGCACCAACGGAGAAGGTCATGATTCGCCGACTTCTTACCACCCTCCTGCCCATCATCGCCTTGGGCGCCTGCGGGATGCCCGAAGACGGGGAATGGCCCGTCGACGAGCAGGGGCAGACCGTCCAGGCCATTGAGAGCACCGTCGGATTCGCCGTCTCGCCGGGCGGCGCCGCCGCCGACATCCCGCAGGCCGACGAGACGAGCGGCTTGGTTGCGACCAACGGCGCCAACCTGCCCGTCCTGCTCCTCTCGACCGGCGGCTCCAGCGACCCCGGCGGCGCCGTCTCCTCGACCCAGGACCCTATTCCTGCAAAGAATCGGCGCGACGGCTTCGACTCGAGGTCGAGGGCCAAGTAGCCTCCAAGTCCGACCGGCTGGCGATGTTACCCGGCTAACGCCGCCAGCTTCCTGCGCGCAAGCGTGAGGCGAAATCGAGCGCCCCCTTCCCCCTGCCCCAGCTCCTCTAATCGCCCGCCGTGCTCCTGGGCGATGCGCAGCGCGATGGCCAACCCCAGGCCCGTGCCGCCCTCCTTGGTCGTGAAGTACGGCTCGAAGAGCCCTGGGCGGTCTTCGGGACGCACCCCCGGCCCCTCGTCCTCCACCTCCAGCGCCACCTGACCTTCGTCCAAGGCGCGCGCCCGCACTCGGATGCAGCCGCCCTGCGGCATCGCCTGCTCGGCGTTGGTCACCAGGTTGATGAGCACCTGAGCAAGCTGGTCGCGATCGGCCTGCACGAGCAGCCCCGGCTCCAGCTCGCGCGCGATGCGGATCCCCCCGGGCGGCGATGAGTAGAGCGAAAGGACCGTCGAAGCCAGCTCGGCGAGGTCGAGCTCGGCGAGCTGCGGCTTGGGCAGCCGCGCGAACTTGGAGAACTCGTCGACGATGCGCCTGAGGCGCTCGACCTCCTCGAGCACCGCCCGCGAAGACTCGAGGAAGATCTCGTCGAAGTCCGGGCGCTGCGCCCGGTGCGCGGCCAGCAGCGTCTCGACCGACATGCGGATGGGGGTCAGCGGGTTCTTGATCTCGTGGGCGAGCCGGCGCGCGACCCCTTGCCAGGCCGCCACCCTCTCGGCCATGGCGGCGCGTTCGGTGGTGCTCTTGAGGTCGCGGCTCATCGCGTTGAAGGCCTCGACCAGCGCGGCGATCTCGCCCGAGGCGCGCACGTCGACCTGGTGACCGAGCTCTCCGGCGGCGATGGCCCGCGCGCCGCGGGCGAGCGCGCCGACAGGGCGCGCGATGCGCCCGGCGAGGGCCAGCCCGAGCACCATGGCGATGGCGAGCAGCGCGGCCCACAGGACGGTCGCACCGCGCACGATGCGCGCCTTCGCGGCGTGGATCCCGGCCCCCGAGACCTCGACCTGCACGAGACCAAGCCGCGCGCTTGCCTCTCCTATCGGGACCGACCGCGCCCGCGGAAGCGTCGCCTCACCCGTGCGCGCAAGCTCGCGCTCTTGATCGGCGACGCTCACCTCGGCCCCCGTCAGCTCCGAGAGCCGGCGCGCCCAGGCCTCGCCGACGATGCGCCCACCGACGATGAAGATGCGCGAGGTGCCGTAGTCGACGGGCCGGGAGGCGAGGAGCGCGAGCGCGGGGGCGATGCCGGTCGGCGCGCGCACCTCGATGCGCCCGGGGGCCGCGCCCCGCGGATGCGCGCCGGCGAGCTCGAGCGCGGCAGGGTCGGGGTCTCCGGCGCGGGCCGGCAGGTGGCCCGAGGTGAGGATGCGCCCTTCGGAGTCGAGGATCTCGAGCGCATCGAGACCTGCGAGCACCATCAGCCGCTCGCCGGCCGGAACGAGATCGGCGCGATCGAGGTGGCCGGTATGCACCGCGCGCGCGATGTCCTCGACGGCCGGGTCCATCGCCAGATCGCGCACGGCCCGCTCGACCTGGGACTCGAGCTCTCCGATGGCGGCGCGCGCCGAGCGCTCGGCGCCGTCAAGCCGCCCGTCGAGCTCCCGGTCGAAGGCGCCCTGCACTTCCCGGAGCGCCCAAGGCATGGCGACCAGGAAAGGCAGGGTCGAGACCGCGGTGAGGAGAACGAGCTTGAAGCGCAGCCGCATGACTCGAAGAAGATACTTGCGCCGAGCGACCCGCGCGAACCGTTTGTACCCGGCGCTCAGGTCTGCAGCCAATCCCCCTCACCTCGGCCCGCCACCCGCTCACCCTCGAGCGCAGCCTCCCGAGCGACGAGGGAGGGCGAAGGCACCCTTCGACTGCGCCCCGCGCCACCTCGCTCGTCGAGAAGCTACGGCCCCCAGCCGGAGCCGGACGAAGTCGAAGCGGGTTTTATCGACGCCTCTTCAGGCTCTGTTGCGAGCTCGGCGTCGGCCCCTTTCGGTCACTCGAGCAAAGTCGAAGTGGGCCCGACTTTCGGCCTGCCGCGAGCCCGCCGCGGGGCTCGGGCGGAAACGTGCGTCGCTCGAAGGATTCTTCGACACGCTGTCAGGCCAGCGCAGGCCCGCTGGCATCCTCACCGGGCGCAGGCTCGCGCGGCTGGGCGCGCAGCTCGTCGGCCCGCGCGCGCAGGTAGGCGTCAAGCCGGTCGATGTCTCGTTGGAAGGTGCGCGCGATGAGCAGGTAGACGATTCCCGTGGGGATCCAGAAGGCGACGCTGACCGCCATCGCCTCGGCGTAGCCGATTGAGGTGATGAGCACCCCGCCGATGAATGGGCCTATCCCCTTGCCCACGCTGTCGGTCAGGTTGAAGACCGCGAAGGTCGAGCCGCGCCGCTCTGGCGGGTTGACGTTCATCAGCACCGCCTTGACGTTGGGGCTCGGGTAGGTGACCACCGCCCCGGCGAGAAACCCGACGAGCGCGGGCAACGGGAAGCTGCTCCAGGTCGGCGCGGCTGGGAACTCGAGGCCAAGCAGCAGGAACCAGGGCAGGGTGCCCACGAGGATCGACGCACCGACCGAGATGGGCACCAGCCCCGGGCTGCGCTTGTAGAGCCTCTCGCCGATGAAGCCGCCGAACAGGCCTCCCAGAGTCGCGCCGATACCGAAGACCAGCGTCAGCGTCGTCGCGATGCTCACCGGGAAGCCCTTCTGCGTCCGGTAGAAGTCGATGAGGAAGAACGGCAGCACGCCCCAGGGGATGCAGCCCGTGATTCCCTGCAGGAAGCTGAGCAGGTTCGTGCGGTTCTTGAAGATCAGCCCGACCTCCGCGAGCGAGATGCGCTTGGCGTACTCGCCGCCCGCGTCGATGAGCTCCTTGAGCGAGTCCTCGCACTGGCCGCGCTTCGGCTCACGGGCGACCGCGAGGAACAGCGGCACGAGGACGAAGTTGGGCGCGGCGATGAGCAGGAACGGCAGCCGCCAGCCGTAGTCCTCGACCAGAAAGCCCGCGAGCGTCTGGCCGAGCACCTGCCCTATCGCCCAGGCGACGCCGATCCAGGCGTTGGCCACCGGGCGGTGCTCGGGCCGGAAGTAGTCGCCGAGCATCGAGAAGGTGAGCGGAAAGATGCCGCCGACCCCGATGCCGGTGAGCACCCGCAGAACGAGGAGCTGCTCGTAGGTCTGGGTAAAGAGCTCGAAGCCGGTCAGCAGGCAGGGGATTTCGCCGACGAGGACGACGACCGCAAAGAGCACCTTGCGCGAGTACTTGTCGGTCAAGAACCCGAACAGCAGGCTGATGAGCGCGCCCAGCACGAAGAAGGCGGAGCCGAGCAGCCCTATCTGCTCGCGGTCGACCCCGTACTCCCGGACGATGTCTTCGATCACCGGGTTGATGATGTTCTGGTCAGCGAAGAGGAAAACCGAGGTGAGGACGAGCAACCCGAGGGTTACAACGTCCCGCTTGCTCATGCCCTTCATCGGCTCACCTCTCGCGGGCCTATCTCGGCCTCGACGAACCGGATTCCGGCCCTCTCGCCGACAGCGCGCGGCGTTCCGTTCACCGGGAGCAGCGTTCCTGGCTTGCCCTCGGCCAGACCGATGACGAGGCGGCCGCGCGCGCGCAGGCCCTCGCGAACACGGAACCAGAGCCCGTCTGCGTTTCGCGAGATCTCCGCGACGTCGCCCGCTCCGCCGAGCAGATGGCAGGTCGAGCCGAGGACCGTGTCGACGCCCGCGACCGTGGAGATCTTGAAAAGCCGGCAGCCACGCCCAGCCACAGGCAGCGACAGCCCGTCGCGCGCCGACAGCAGCTCGCCCGAGACCTGGTCGAACGCCACCTCGGCCTGCAGCTCCTCCGGAGCGAGCGCGATCGTCTGCTCCCGGTCCCCAAGGTTGACGAGCAGCAGGTAGCGGTGAGGACCGTGCTCGAACAGGACGCGGTAGAGCTCGCCTATCGGCGTCACCTCGAACCGCTCGGGGGTCAGCATGGGAAACCCGCGCAGCAGGAGCTGCTTCTCGTCGCCATAGGCCGCCGGGTCGTCCGAGAAGAGCAGGACGCCCGACAGCAGGTAGTTGACCACGAAGAGCGTCTGCGCCTCGCGCTCGGTCAGCTTGCTCTGCGTGCGCCGTAGGATGAAGACGTCCGGATCGTTGGCGAACAGGCGCCGGTGCAGGTGCGCGCGGTGGATGGTGTTCGCCAGCGAGGAGCGGGTCGAGACGCGCTCACCGTAGTCGAGCAGGGAGAGAAACCGGTCCTCCCAGTACGGGCTCACGTCGGGGCCGATTCGGCAATACTCGACCCGTCCGGCCGCGCTGGCGAGCGGTACCCCGCAGGCGAGCAGCGCCTTGTCGCCGAGCGCCTCGCGCAACAGCTCGAGCGCGTCGGCCATTCGCTCGCCGCGGGTCTGCTCGCTGGTCGGCAGCAGCGCCGCGGCGTAGAGAAAGTCGGCCTTGATCAGGTCGTAGCCCCACTCACCGCTCATCGTCGCCACCGCGTCGCGCACGTAGCGGCGCGCGGGCTGCCGCGACAGGTCGAGCGCGTAGTAGGTGCCCGACCAGCTCGGGTTCCAGCCCGCCGAGACGGGGATGCCGCGCTCGTCGCGCAGCAGCCAGTCCGGATGGTCGAGGAAGAGCCGCGAGCGCTTCTCGCAGACGAACGGCGCGAGCCACAGGCCCGCCCGGAAGCCCCGTTCGTGGATCGCTTCGGCGAGCGCCTTCATCCCGTGAGGGAACTTCGAGGAGGGCAGCAGCCAGTCGCCTACCGCGGGCGCGTAGCCGTCGTCGATTTGGAAGAAGTCGCCCGGCCGGCCGATACCCGCGAACCTGTCGAGGCTCAGCCAAATCAGGCGCTCGTCGATGTTCGTGTAGTGGCGGTACCAGCTTGTCCATCCGAAGGCCTTCTCGCCCTCGACGGGCCGAGGCGCGATGCCGGCGGCCTCGAGATAGCCGTCGGTCGCGGTGTCGAGACTGGGGCTTCGCGCCACGTGCAGCCCGAGCAGCCGAAACGGCTTGTCGATGACGCGCCTGCCGGCGCAGTCCTTCTCCGCCTCTATCGACCCGGTCTGCAGGTCGAGCCGCAGCACCGTGAAGCCCGAGCCCTCGGCGGTCGAGCCGACGAAGACGAACCCGTCACGCAGCCGCAGGTGCGTGAACGACCAGCTATGGAACACGCCGCGCCCGGTGCCGTAGCGCGTGAATCCCGCGTCGCCGAGCGGCCGCAGAAACCAGAGCAGCGGGCTCGGCGGCTTGAGCGCTCTGGCGCGGTCGAGCTCCCGCGTCGAGCTCCAGGATTGCCAGCCGTTCGCGAGCGCCGAGAGCACCTCGCGGTGCAACTCGGCAGAGAGCCGCAGCTCCACCTTCGCCTCGAGCAGCTCGACCGGGGTCGACGGGTGCAGCGTCACCGCGAGTTGCAGCCTGTCCCCCTCGGAGATCAGGCGGGTTTCAAGCGAGACATCCGGCAGGTCGGCGCGCGGCTCGAACGGGAGCACGACAAACCTCTCCTCGCCGCCGACCCGATAGCGCACGTGCCCGGACAGCGCTCCGAAACAAGTCGGCACGACGACTGGGCCCGCGGGTGGCACACGCATTTCGGGCATCTTCAAGACCTCCCGGAATTCAGGCTGCTGACGGCGCCAGCTCAAGACGATGGTTCGAGCGTCGGAAAGCTATCATGGGAGTTGTGAGTCGTGAGTTGACAGTTGTGAGTTGAAAGGCGACCGGCCCCGGCATTCGCCCGGAACCCTTGCGATCGGTCGCGGGTCGGGAGGGGCGAATAGCAATGGCCCCAACGAGGAATCAGGAAGATGCGCGGGCGGTCCGGCGGCCGGCACGAACGCCGGCGCTCCGGAAAAAACCCCGGCCGTCACCTGCCTCGTCCGACACGGTAAGCTGCGCCCGAAACGGCGCTCTGGTCTGCGGCGGGAGAACCAGGGCGCCAGCGTTGGATTTCCCCCTCGCCGATCCGTGAAGGAGACGAGCCATGGCGCGCACCTCTATTGGACTGTTCGGGCTTCTCATCGGCGCTGCTCTCTGCGTGCCCGCCCTCGCCGGCGCGAACGAGAAGACCGCTGCCAATGCCATCCTCGGCCGCTGGATCACGGCCAAGGACATCTCGAACGTCGAGATCAGCCGCTGCGGCGAGAATTACTGCGGGAAGATCGTCTCGCTCAAGGAACCGACCTACGGCAAAGGCGATCCGGAGGAAGGCAAACCCCAGCACGACCGGGAGAACCCGGACGACACGCTCAAGGCACGCCCGCTCATCGGCCTGCCGTTGCTCGAGGGCTTCACCTACGAGGGCGACGGGACCTGGGATGACGGCACCATCTACGACCCGGAGAGCGGCAAGACGTACAAGTGCGTCATCAGAATCGCCGACGGTGGCAAGACGCTCAACGTACGCGGCTTCATCGGGTTCTCGCTCCTCGGCCGCACCACGGTCTGGAAGCGCGTCGAGACGCCCGAGAAGAAGTAGCCAAAGCGCCGGGCCCCGCCGCTGGCTCGAGTTGTCGATTTCTACGCAAATCGCGCCAGGGCCGCTGCACGGCCCTGCCGGGCCAGTCACGCCTCCAGGCTTGCTTTAATCCCTCCGGCCACCTCGATCGGCTCCAAGGGCCCTTGGCGGCCTCCAGGTGGCCGAGCGACCCTGCGAAGAGCGCGTTTTCGAGGCTCTCGCCTCGTCCGGGCCGCGGGCGCCGGCCAAGACCGCTCGCGAGGAGACCTCGACTGACCGGGCTGACCGAGTTCCTGCTCAAGGGATTGCTCATCGGGCTCGTCGTCGGTGTGCCCATCGGCCCGGTGAGCCTGCTCTGCCTGCAGCGGATGGTCACAAGGGGCCGCCGAATCGGTCTCGCGAGCGGTCTCGGCGCATCTACGAGCAACGTTCTCTACGGGTCCGTCGCCGCGTTCGGCGTTCACTTCGTCGCCTCCTTCATCAGCGAGCACCACCGCTCACTCGAGGTACTCGGCGGCCTCGTCGTCGCCGGCTTTGGCGTGCGGTTGCTCTTCGAGAAGCCGCCGGCCGTGGCCAAGAGCACCGAGCCCAAGGGCGGCCTCTCTGCCTTCTGGACCGCGTTCGCGCTCTCGGTGCTCAATCCCACGAGCCTCTTCCTGCTGCTTGCGGCCTTCGCTGCCGCCGGTATCGGACGTCCGTCGGCCCACCCCGTCCACGCCGCGCTGCTCGTGGCTGGCCTCTTCGCCGGCTCGGTGGTCTGGTGGCTCGCCCTCGCCGCCTCCGGCCGCTACCTGCGGCGACGGCTCGCTTCGAGGCTCGGCGTGCTTCAGAGGGCTACCGGCGCGGCGATGGTCGCCGCCGGTCTCGGCGTCGCGCTCGCCCGGGTGCTCGAGTGAGGCCTGCTCAGCCGCTCGCGTCGTTCGCTCCTCGACGGATTGCGCCGCGCATGCTCTGCTCCCGCCCGCGATGCGCGAGACCTGCCGGCGCTGCCTGCGACCGACCGACTTCTGCTTCTGCGACGGCCTGCCCCTCATCCCGACGCGGACCCGCGTGGTGCTGCTCCAGCATCCTCGCGAGGCGCGCCTCGCCATCTGCAGCGCCCGGCTGACGCACCTCGCGCTTGCCGAATCCGAGCTTTACTGCGGCGTCCGCTTCGCCGGCCACGACCGCGTGCGCGCGCTTGCCTCGCAGCCAGGCGCGTACCTGCTCTATCCAGGCGAGGGCGCGGTCGCTGCCGACTCGCTCACCGCCTCGCCTCCGGCCCACCTCTTCGTCATCGACGGCACCTGGAAGCAGGCAGAGAAGATGCTGCGCGAGAACCCGCTCTTCGCCGCGCTTCCCCGCGTGTCGATCTCCGGGGTAGCGAGCGGCTATGCCGGGCTGAGGCGGGAGCCGGGGCCGGATCGGCTGTCGACGCTCGAGGCGGTGGCCTGCGCCCTCGAAGCCTTCGAGGGCGACCCGACCCGCTTCGCGCCGATGCGCGCCGCCTTCCGCCGCATGGTCGAGCAGCAGCTCACCTGCGCGAAGGGCGAGCGGCGCAACCCCCGACACCGGAGGCGCCCGGCGGCCTCGCTTTAGCCCGCGAGCGTCGCGAGGATGTCCCGCAGCGTGTTCCGGTCGGCCTTGTACAGCTCGGTGTAGCGGCAGCGCCGGCAGGTGACCGCCTCAAACCTCGCGCTCTCGAGGTGCAGCAGCTTGGAGACCAGGCCCGAAGCGGCGCGAATGGTCTCGATCTCGGCGCCCTGGTGGCCGCACTTCGGGCAGCGGTACTTCGCCAGGAAATCAGCCTGCTCGGCGCTGTGGTCGCGCTCGAGGAGCGCCTTCTTGAAGGCCGGATCCGACACGCCGTCTGGGCTGGTCCCGCAGTTCCAGCAGGCCGAGAGCGATTCGTCCACCGTCTCTTTGCAGCTCGGGCATTGCCACACGATCCTCCTCCGAGTCGCGCAGTCTTCGCACCGCAAGCGGGCCCCGGCCGGGCGCGGCGGTTCCAGCGGCAATCATCGCAAGCGATCGGCCCCGGCGCGATTTTTCGCCGCCGGCTCGAGGTCCCAGCGGCGCTCAACCGAGGGGGTGCACGGCTCCGGCCCCGGCTCCGGCGCCCTCGCGAGGGCTCGAGCGGATGCGCGGCACCGCCGCTCGCCGCCTCGCCCGTCCGCAGGCCGCCGCGTGGGCCCGCGACGGCGCCCCGGCGGACCGACCGGATTTCGGTCATCCGCCCGCGATCTGCCCGCAACCCGGACACCCGACAGGCCATTTGTCCCCAATCCGTACGGCGGCCCCCGCCTCTCGCGACCCGCTGGATCCCCTGCGAGAAAAAGAGCACACTGTCCCACCTCTCCCTACGCAACTTCTGCCCACACGCCCCGATAAAGGGAAAGTCCTACACGAACCCCGGGCCCCTCAGGCCCCCTCGCACGAGAGGTGATTCGATGCCCGTCACGAACGACCCCGCCCGGCTCCGGGCACTGCTGGCCCAGAAGCTCGGCAACAACATCCTGAGCCAGAAAGAGGCTCGCGAGCTCGTCAAGGAAGCGGTCAAGGACGGCGTGACCGCCGCCGAGGCCCAGGCCATCGTCGACGAGCTGGTCGCGAAGCAGCAGAGCGGCTTCGACGTCAAGCGCAACGAGAAGTCGCTCAACAAGCTGCTCGGCGACCTCGACAAGCACACCCCCGTGCCGCTCGGCGACCGCTCGAACGTAGAGCTTCAGACCAACGGCAAGCTCAACTACGCCTCGCTGCTCAACCGCCAGGCCGCCGTCTCGTCCGAGACGCTGCCCGGGCAGACCTTCGCCGGCCGCGAGCTCGGCATCAGCAGCGACGGCCAGCTCGTCATCGAGGGAACGGCGCACGAGATCGCGCTCTGCCCGCCGAGCGCCGAGGTCGTCGAGGGCCTGTGGGGCCTCGCGCGCTCGGGCCAGCTCGCGAACCTCTCCGACAAGGCCGCCCTCGCGCTGATGGATCAGCTCGTCGCCGCCGTCGACGAGGAGCTCAAGCTCCCGGCGCAGGCTCCGCAGAAGCTCGCCCGCAACTCGGCCGTCACCGCCGCCCTCACCGTGCTCGGCGAGCTCGCCCCGCGCTGGGACGCCTCGACCGCCGACGCGATGCTCGAGATCTACGGGAAGCTGCCGACCGGGGTGATGCAGGCGCTCGCCCGCCGCGGCCTGGAGGGCGCCTCCCTGAGCAGCGAGCAGCGGTCCGCGCTCGCCGCCCTGCCCGGCCTGCCCGAGGGCGCCTCCGACGTGGTCGCCAAGCTCGACGAGGTGCGCAGCGCCCAGGCGAAGATGGGCTGGCGCGCGCTCGAGGGCCCGGCCGCGCAGCTCGTCCTCGGCGCCTTCGCCTTCACCAAGAACGCCGACGGGGTCACCAACCTGCTCGGCACGCTCGAGGCCTGGGACAAGCTCAACCCCGGCGGTCTCGACGCCGACGAGGTCGGGCAGATGCACCGGGTGCTCGACGGCTACCTGCAGACCAGCGAGGGGATGAGCTTCGTCTACGGCATCCTCGCCGCCGACGCGCCCAAGGAGGTCGCCAACGTCGTCAACGCCCGGCTCGTCGCCCAGCTCGAGCCGCAGCTCAAGGCCGCCTCGCCCAAGCTCAAGGACCAGCCGCTCACCCGCGAGCAGGCCGACTTCGTCCTCACCCTGCTGCCCAACCTCAAGGACGCGGGCGCGGTCGACAGGATGAGCGAGGCGATGGACTCGGCCCGCTCGCTCTTCGAGAAGACGGATAGCTGGAACCGGCCCAGCGCGCCGATGTGCCCGGCGAGCTTCGAGCTGTTCCGCCGCTTGGCCTCCGGCTACCAGGACGCGGCCGCCGCTTCGCCCGACGGCAAGCTCGACTACCGCGACTTCACCTCGACGGTGCGCGCCGAGGTCCAGGAGATTCAGTCGGCCTTGCGCTCGCGGCTCACCGAGCTCGACGCCTCGAGCCCGCGCTGGGAGGGCGTCGCGCTCTCCCGCGATGCGGCCGCCTACGTCAAGGGCCTGCTGCAGGAGCACCTGCGCTCCCCGATGAGCGTCGAGAACATCGGCCGCGCCCTGAAAGTCGTCGCCGGGGCCAACGGCGGGCGCGTCGAAGGTGCGGGCCTGAAGCAGCTCCAGGGGATCATCGACGACTACAAGGCCGGCTTCCCCGAGACGCGCTTCCTCGACTTCAACAAGCTCGAGCGCATCGCCAGCGCCGCGGTCGAAGGCAAAGAGCTGCCGCTGTGCACCCTCAACGGCGAGAAGGTCGGGCTCGGCGAGTTCTACCTGAAGGTGGGCCAGACGGTGGCCGCCGCGGTCGACGGCAGCCAGATGCTCCACGCCTGGCAGACCGAGCGCTGGGGGATGCGCTCCAAGCAGCTCGTCGAGATCCTCGACGTCGTCGCCGAGCAGTCCGCCCGCGGCGAGGGCCCGGTCGCGCTGCTGCGCCAGAGCCATCCGAACGCCCAGATCACCATCCAGGCGACCGGCGCCGACGGCTGCCACGAGCAGTTCATCTACGTGGTGAAGAACGGCGCCGAGGAGCTCAAGTTCACCCAGGGCTCGGACGGCACCCTCTCGCGCTACCACAAGACGGCCGACCCGCTGCTCTTCACCGCGAACATCGGCGCCGGCGGCGACCTCAACGTCAACGTCGCCGACCGGATCAGCACCCGCCGCTACCCGCTGCAGAACACCTACGGGGTCGGCGACCGCGTCGACTACTCGTACATGGACAGCCAGGCGGTCGAGCTGCAGGAAGAGGGCAAGAGCTTCTCGACCCGCTACAAGTTGCTCGAGGCGGAGATCGTCGCCTTCGACGCCACGGGCAACTACACGGTCAAATACACCACCCCCGCCGGCGTGGAGGAGACCACGACGGTCCCGCTGAGCACGCTGCGCAAGGCGAACAACCCGCACTACTTCAAGCCGACCGGCGACACCTTCAGCGACGTGACCATCAACATCAACAGCGACGAGGCGCTCAAGGGGCTCATCGACGGCGCCAAGCCGATCATCGAGCGGCACCTGCCGACCGACGGCTCGCTGCTCGCGCTCAGCCCCGACCAGCTCGCGCGCCGCCAGAAGGCCTGCATCGAGGAGCTGCAGCGCTACGCGGCCGAAGCGGTCCAGTACCCGAACGACAAGGGCAGCTCCGACCAGAAGTCCGAGCGCTACCACGAGCTGACGGCCGACTACTGGAGCCGCTTCCCGCTCGGCGAGCTGGTCAAGATCAACCGCGGGGTCTGCCGCCACCAGTGCATCGTCGCCCACCTGCTGCTGCAGTACGCGGGCATCGACTCGCGCCTCGCCTCCGGCGCGGCCAACACCAGCAGCAACGCCTTCCGCGGCTTCCACATCTGGACCGAGGTGACGCTGGCCGACAACGAGCGCTATCTGTCCGACCAGACCTGGGACGACGCGGCCATCCCGCTCTGGGCCGGCGCCTACTCGATCGACAAGCGCCGCATCGAGATGTACGACCGCACCGCGCGCTACGATTACACCATCGTCAACTGAGGCGAACGCGGTAGCCAAGCACGAAGGGGTACGGGAGTCCTTCCCGTGCCCCTTCTCTTGTCTTTGCCCTTCCCCCCCGATCACCTCGAGCGCGTCGAGAGGGCTTGAGCGTGTCGAGAGGCTCGCGTGATCCCCTCGGAGTACGAGCGCTGAAAGCTCGGGCCTTGGGCCCGCGCAAGAGAGGTCTGTGAAAGCCGCCTCGGCTGCGCTTTTCGCGGGAAGAGGACCCGAAAAAGGTTCCGCCAAAGCGCCGTCGCCACGGCGCGATCTTGAGGGTTGCACGAGTCCGGTGCAGACACCCTTTGGCCCTTTGGACAACTCTGGGCGAAGCACCGCTAGAGCCGGTACGGAACTCTTATGAATTCGAATCGCTCTGGCGGGAAGTCCTTCGTGTTTCGAGTGGCCAGTAAGAGCCCGTGGCATCGCGCCACGGCAGCCTGGAGTGCGTCCGGGAGCCTCCACTCGTGCGTCCGCCTCAATTCGGCACCCAGGTCCGCGACGGCCGCGTCGATTACGAGCAGCGGGTAGCTGTCGAGAAGCGCCTGAGCCATGGCAAGGTCCGCCGAGTCAAAACCAGCGAGCACCTCCGCGCGGGTGATCGCGGAAATGCGTGCCGACCTGACCGATCGGAGATAGGCGGTCGCGGTCCGCGACCCCATTGAAGTGGTCGATAAGTATCACCGAATCCAGCAGCACTCCCTCACCACTCATCTCGGGACGCCCTCTGATACTCGAGCCCGTCACCGCGCCGCCACAGGCCCATGGTCTTGTCGAGCAACTCGTCCAGGGAGGCAGCCGGAGGCTCTTCGCGCGCCCGAAGAAGGCGTATCGCTCGGCGGATAAGCTCCGTCATCGGCACGCCCTCGCGGCAGCCCTGCTGTCGAGCCAGGCCTTGTCTTCTTCGTCCAGCGAAACCAGCGTCCGGACCATCCGACGGACTCCCCGATATCGAAGGCTAGAAAGACGATATCTACCCCGCTGGTGATTCGCAGATCGTCCGAGCTCGCCAGGCGCCTCCGCCGCGCCCCCCTTCGACAGCCTCTCGGGGCGGCCGGGGCGCCGCTCAACGCTGAGGCGGCGCCTTCCCCTTCGCTTCACCCGCCGGCGCGCCGGTGAGCCAGGCATCGGCTATCGACGGTACGCCCGCGCTGTCGAACCCGATGGCGCTGATTCCCTCTCTCGCGACCAGCCGCGGGACCTCGACGTAGAGCGGGACGAGCGGCAGCCTCTCGAGCCACTCGCGCGCCTTGGCGCTCGCGATGGCGCTGCGCGTCTCCCGGTCCGGCCCCGCGCCTATCTCGCGCAGCAGCTCGCGCGCCGCCTCGCGGCCGGCGCCCAGCTCGACGAGCTGCGCGAGCGCCATCCCTGCCTCGGGAATCGCCGCCGTCGAGACGAGAGCGAGGTCGTAGTCCCCGCCGCGCAGCGCCTCGCGCAGCTCGGCCCTCGGGAGGCGCTTGACCGCGAGCGCCACCCCGAAGTCGTGCAGCTTGACCTGCAGCCGCTCGCCGACGGTCCGATGGTCGTCGTTGCTCGCGTCGCAGATCAGCGTGAGCGCCCCCCCCGGAGGCAGCGAGGCGGGCCGCGTCGCGGGGCGCTGCCCCGCCGGCGCCGTGGGATCGAGCGCGGGCGGCAGCAGGCCGTAGAGCGGCGAGGCCGGGGCGCGCACGAAGAACCGCGTCAGGCCCGCGACGTCGATGCTCGAGACGATGGCCTCGCGCAGCGGGCGCGCCTGCGCGCCGAGCCGCCGCTCTCCGAGCGCGAGATAGGTGGCGAAGAGCGCGGGCCCCTCCTGCCCTTCGCGGCTCGAGCCGGTGACGAGCGCGAGGTCCGCCTCGCCGAGCGCGACCGCGCGGGAGACCGTCCGCGGATTGCGCGCGAGCAGCCGCAGCGCGTCGACGAACGGCCGGCCGAGCGGACAGTCGTCGTTGGCGACGAGCTGCAACGCCTCGGCGCTCTTCCCGGCCGCCGGACGGAAGGCGCCGGTGCCGACGAGCCGCTCGCCCGCCGGCCGCACGAGCGCTGCGCCCGGATGCGCGAGCGCACGGGGCCAGTCGGGATAGGGGAACGCGAGCGAGGCCTGCACCTCGGAGTCGTTCACGGCGGCAAGCCCGACCCGCCCGCCCTCGCCCGCCCCGGCCAACGGCAGCGCTATCGCCGCGAAGGGCGAGCCAAGCTTCGAATCGTCGAGCCGCGTGAGGCTGGCGACGACCTCGCGCGCGGTCGCGGGCGAGCCGTCGTGAAAGCGCAGGTTCGGCCGCAAGCGAAAGCGGAAGAGCCGGCCGTTCGCCTCAGATTCGGGCACCGCCGCGAGGCCGGCGCGCAGCTCGCCATCGCCGCCGAGGCGCACGAGCGTGTCGAACATCAGCCCGGCCGCGACCAGCTCTGCCGGGGTCGCCACGAGCGCGGGATCGAGCGTCTGGGGTGCGACCGGCACCGCGAGGCGCAGCGCCCCACCGTACTGCCCGCGCATCCCCGCCAAGGCGGCGCCGCCGCCGAGCAGCGAGACGGCCAGACCGACGACGAGAGCCCCGCGCCTCATGGCTCGCCTCCAAGGAGGTGGAAGGTGGTCGTGCCGTCCGGCTCGAGGTGTGCGAGGACGACCTCGTCGCGACCGTCGCCATCGAGGTCGGCGGCCGCAGCGGCGACGATCGCGCCGGCAAGAGCTTCGCTGGCAAAGAGCGGCGTCGCGGGCTCGTCTTCGCGGACGACCCGCACCTGGTCCCCGGCGAGCACGAGGCTGGTCACGACAAGCTCGGTCGCCCCGTCGCCGTCGAGGTCGCCCATCGCCGCTGCCGCTCCGAGCTGCGTCAGCCCGGGCTCGATGGGAGCGAGGCTCGCGTCGAGCAGCGCTCCAGTGCCGTCGGCGCTGATCGCGAGGAAGGCGGGCCCCTCGGCGCGCGCGCTCGCCACCACCGCGACGGGCGCGAAGGCGAGCTCCATCTTCCTCCCCTCGCCCGTGATGGCGGCGATCACGGGGTCGAGCTCGCTGCGCCCGGGGACCAGCGAGCCGACGAGGGTGCCTTGAGCGCCATTGCACAGCGGCAGCGTCGCGACCGGCCGGACAGGCTCGAGCGCCCCCTCGCGCAGCTCGAGCAGCTCACCTGCC
>ENA-UOOR01001443-UOOR01001443.1-fermentation-metagenome-genome-assembly--contig:-NODE-1443-length-27946-cov-14.121939_pt1 | contig 27946 bp, 17 predicted proteins | sample MGYA00245780_ERZ724029 | MGnify/ENA primary metagenome ERZ724029 (study PRJEB28704, sample SAMN03018315) | fermentation metagenome | biome: anthropogenic terrestrial biome; feature: soil... | reverse complement strand
ACCACCGGGGACGGTTCTTCTTGGACACTTTCTGACCACTGTGATCAAAAGAAATGACCGCGGAGAACCGTCCCCTATGGACTATAAGGAAGGGGGACACACCTTCTGTATTAGGGAAAGTTTCTGCGGGTGGAAGGAATGTCCCCGTACTGAGGGGGATAGGAGGGAGAAAATGGAGAATATATCTCTTGATTTACATGGAAGCTTTATTGATGAAGATAAATTAAAAGAAATTGAACCGGAAATTATGGCAGCTCAGGATACACTTTTGGACAGAAAAGGAGTCAGCTGTGAAATGACCGGTTGGCTTGACTATATGTACAGAATGGATAAAAACGAATATGAAGAAATTAAAACAGTTGCAAAATATATTAAAGAAAATTCCGAAGCTTTCATTCTCTTAGGAATAGGAGGATCTTATCTTGGGGCAAAGGCTGCAATTGAAGCAGTAAGGGGAGATTTTCACAATGAATTATCAAGACCGCAGGTATATTACGCAGGACAAAATTTAAGCGGAGCATATTTGAAAAAACTTATTCAGATTGTAAAAGAAAAAGAAGTGTGTATTATTGTAATTTCAAAATCGGGAACAACCTTGGAAACAGCATTGTCATTCAGAGTCTTTAGGGAATTGATGGAGGAAAAATACGGTAAAGAATCAAAGAGCCGCATTTTCGTTGTAACAGATAAATTTAAAGGTGCTTTGAAGAGTATGTCTGAGCTAAAAGGTTACAAAACATTTGTGGTTCCCGATGATATAGGAGGAAGATATTCCGTAATAACTCCTGTAGGACTTCTACCTATGGCAGCCGCGGGTCTTGATATTGACAAATTTATGGAAGGCTTAAAGTCCGGGGCAGAAGAATACTCAGACAGAAATTTTGAAAGCAATGCCTGCTTGCTTTATACAGCTGCAAGAAACATTTTAAACAGGCGAAATAAAGAAATTGAAATATTTGTGAGCTATGAGCCATCATGCATATCAATTGCTGAATGGTGGAAGCAGCTTTACGGTGAAAGTGAAGGAAAAGAAGGGAAGGGTATTTTCCCGGCATCACTTAGCTTTACCACAGACCTTCATTCAATGGGACAATTTGTTCAAGAGGGAAGAGAAATAATTTTTGAAACAACTCTGTCAATTGAAAACAGTGAAGATGATATGGAAGTTCCTTTTGACTCAAATGACTTTGATAAATTAAATTACATATCGGGAAAAACATTTAACTACATAAACTCAAAGGCATTTGAAGGAACATTCATGGCTCACAATGAAGGAAATGTACCGGGGATTATTATAACTATCCCCAAAATGGATGAATTTTATCTTGCCAAGCTATTTTACTTTTTTATGATGAGCTGCGGCATAAGTGGGTATACTATTAAGGTAGACCCATTTACTCAGCCGGGAGTAGAAGCATACAAAAAGAATATGTTCAGGCTATTAAGGAAGGGGGACACACCTTCAAAATAAGGTTACTCTATGCGGAATAGCTTTTGAAGGAATGTCCCCGTAAGAGGAGAAAGTATGATTAAATTAGGAGAAATGCAGGAATTAGAAGTTGCTAAGAAGGTAGACATAGGTGTCTATTTAAAAAGTGAAGACAACGAAAAACCTGAAGACAGGGTACTGCTTCCCATAAAGCAGGTTCCTGCAGACACAAAAATAGGAGATAAAATAAAAGTATTTGTTTACAGGGACTCTAATGACAGAATTATAGCTACTGTAAAAAAACCAAAAATAACAATGGGTGAAATCGCACCTTTGAAAGTTGTTGAGATGTCGAGGATAGGGGCATTTCTTAACTGGGGTCTGGAAAAGGACTTATTTCTGCCCTTTAAGGAACAGATAGGCGATATTAAATTAAACGGTGAATACATGGTTGGTCTTTATATTGACAAGTCGGACAGACTTTGTGCAACCATGAATTTATTTAAAGTATTGAGAACAGATTCTCCTTACAAGGTTAATGATAATGTAAAGGGTACGGTATTCAGCTTAAAAAGAGGTCTTGGTGCAATGGTTGCAGTTGACGGCAAGTATTTAGGCTTAATACATGAGGGAGAAATTGTAAAGCCTCTTCATCCGGGACAGTCAGTTGAAGTCAGAGTCAGCAATATAAAAGAAGACGGGAAATTGGATTTAAGCCTTAAAGATGCCCCAAGACTTCAAATAGACAAGGACGGCGAAAAGATTCTAAAAGTGCTTATAAAAAATAAAGGCTCCTTATCTTTAAACGATGACAGCAGTCCCGAAGAAATAAACAAGATTCTTGGTATGAGCAAAAGCTCCTTTAAAAAGGCTGCAGGGCGTTTAATGAAAAGAAGTGTGATTATTATGACTAAAAACGGAATTAAAATGCTTGATGATGCGAAAGACCGTCCAAAGGCTAAGACTATCAGAAAAAGCAGAAAGTAACATGGCTTATACTAAGAAGCGATAATATACATAATAGAAAATACAAAAGAGAAGGAGATTTTATATGTCTACACCACACAATAGTGCCGTTTTAGGGCAAATAGCCGAAACAGTTTTATTACCGGGAGACCCTTTAAGGGCAAAATTTATTGCAGCAAACTTTCTTGAAGATGTTGAACAATTTAACGCTGTAAGAAATATGTACGGGTTTACGGGAACTTACAATGGGAAAAAAGTTTCTGTTATGGGAAGCGGTATGGGCTGTCCCTCAATAGGAATTTATTCTTATGAATTGATACATATGTATGGAGTTAAAAATTTAATACGTGTTGGCTCCTGCGGGGCTTATTCACCTGATTTAAAGCTGTACGACATAATACTTGCCATCGGTGCAAGCACAGATTCAAATTACGCTGCTCAGTATGAACTGCCGGGAATTTATTCCGCAACAGCTTCATGGGAGCTTTTATCAAAGGCTAAGAAAATTGCAGATGATAACAATATAGAAACGGTTGTCGGGAATATTGTAACTTCCGATATTTTCTATCATGATAATCCGGAGAATTGGAAGAAATGGGCAAAGATGGGCTGCTTAGCTGCTGAAATGGAAAGCTACGCTTTATATTGCAATGCAAACAGAGCAGGAGTAAATGCACTTACTGTATTAACCGTATCGGATTCTATTGCACATAAGACTGAAACTACCCCGGAGCAAAGGGAAAAAGGCTTTACCGACATGATGAAGATAGCTTTAGAGTTGGCGTAATACCTAATTCGGGGACATTCCTCTACCCACAAAGACTAACCCAAAAAAAAGAGGTGTGTCCCCATACCTTTAATAAATGGGGTTAGGGCATCTAAAAAGCACCTATTCTTCGAATAGGTGCTTCTGCGTACGAATCAGATAACTTCTACATTAGCAGCTTGAGGTCCCCTTGCCCCTTCAACCACTTCAAAAGTAACTTTTTGTCCTTCTTCCAAAGTTTTAAAACCATTGGATAAAATTGCAGAAAAATGTACAAATACATCATTTCCATCATCGCTTGTAATAAATCCAAAACCTTTCGCAGAATCAAACCATTTTACTGTACCTGTTTTCATTAAAACCCTCCATGTTTTTTATAAATAAATAATATATGAAAAAGAACTACACATGTAGTTCTTATCACGTCTCCTTCAAATACTAATATTAATATAAGTATTACAAAACCATATCTATATTAATGTATTATTACGAAAAACAATTACTACTATGCTACAGTAACATTGCTAGCCTGAGGTCCTTTTTGACCATCAACTATGTCAAAGTTAACTTTTTGTCCTTCTTCCAATGTTTTGAACCCATCTGAGATTATTGCGGAAAAATGTACAAAAACATCCTTTCCATCATCACAGGAGATAAATCCAAAACCTTTTTTGGAATCGAACCATTTTACTGTACCTGTTTTCATTTAAAAAAATCCTCCGATATTAAAAAAGATATTAGTATTGTAACAGTTTTTTTTGTAAATTGCAATACTTTTATTTATAAAAACAGAAAAATCACCGAAAAATCGTTACAGTTCACAGTCTCCTAAGAAAAATGATAAAAATGTTAGCGAACATTTGCAGGACACGATTATAATTCTTAGCGAATGCAGGCTAAAAATCCGTTAAGCAGCTTGCACTGTTTGAACGAAGTGAGTTTGCAAGCTGTAGGATTTTTAGACGGAATGAGCTATTAGAATTATTCGTGTCCGAAACCGTGAGCGATATTTTTATCATTTTCCCGCCGCTGTGAACAGTAACTAAGAAATTAATATTTATTATGAAGGATGAGGTCAAAATTTTATGGCGAAAATAATTTTTATATTACAATTGAAAATAAATCGGTACTTTGTTATAATTGTTCTATCAAAAATTTTTATAAAGGTGGGACATGATTAAACATTTTCTAAAGATATTTTTTGCGTCCCTGTTACTTATAACAGTAATAATGAGTGTTACAGCTTTAGGGTATATTCTTCTTGTTGATAAGGATATTGTGATAGGGAAAATCGAATTTGCAAATGTTGAAAAGAAGGGGGCTGCTTTCTATGAATCGAGTACCTTTGATTATGGAACTTTGGTGGGAAAAGCTGCGTCTAATATGAAACGAGTTAATATTCTTTTGGCAGGGCTGGAAAATAAAAGAACCGATACAATAATGGTGATAAGCTATAATACAGAAAGTAAAACAGCAGATATTATTTCATTGCCAAGAGATACATATCTTCCAAGAAATGCAGATGATGATCCGGAATTAAAAAAAATTAATGCTGTATATGCTCAGGAAGGAATTGAAGGACTTACATTAAGAATTCAGGAACTGTTGGGAATTCCAATAGAAAAGTTTGTGGTTATTGATTATGAAGCAGTAATTGCATGTGTTGATTTGATTGGAGGAGTTGAGGTGAATGTTCCATTTCATATGGAATATACCGACCCTTACGATGACCCTCCCTTGTACATAGATATTTCTGAAGGTATGCAGCTTCTTGATGGGGAGCAGTCATTAAAATTTTTAAGATACAGAAAGGGATATGACAATCAGGATTTGGGGAGAATAGAAGCACAGCAGCAGTTTATTAAATCTGCCGTAAAAAAAGCTTTGGGATTTCAACTGCCCGCAGTGATAAAAGAAGCTTATTCCCACATTGAAACAAATATTAATGTTTCGGTGCTGTTAAGCTTAGCAGGTGATTTGGTCGGATTTTCCACCGATAATATTAATACGAACATACTTCCGGGCATGGAAACAACCTTGGAAGGATTATCCTTTTACATACCGGATGAAGAAGGTATAAAGAATTTTGTTTATTCACTATATGGATTAAATATAGGCAATACTAATTAAGTACTGAAAGGCGGAGCTTTATGAAACAACAATTTATTAAAGTATTTCTTGTATCTTTAATAATATTTTCAACTGTGATAACAACAGGTATCTTTACCTATGCAAAATTCACATCTCCTGAAGGGATAGCACAGGAACTGCCGGAGGATGAAGACCCCATTGCAGCCGATGAAGAAAATGATGATTTGACACCCCTGGAAAGGGCAATGCGCGACAGTAACCGCATAAATGCTTTGCTTTTAGGATTTGAAGGAGCAAGATCAGATACAATAATGTTAGCTAGCTTTGACAGGAAAACCAAAGAAGCAAACATAATATCAATTCCAAGAGACACCTATTATAAAAGAGATGAATATGCTAAATATTCTGAAATGCAAAAAATGAATGCAGTCTACGGCAGTGAAGATGAAGGATATGAAGCTCTCTTGGATGCTGTGGAGGACATAACGGGCATTTCTGTTGACAGATATGTTGCCGTTAATTATAACGGTGTAAGAGCAGCAGTTAATGCTATCGGCGGTGTGGAGGTAAATGTTCCATTCCATATGAAATACACGGATATATATGATAAACCGCCACTATACATTGATATAAAACCGGGACCGCAAGTTATATACGGCGACAAAGCAATGGAATTTCTTAGATTCAGAACGGGAGATCCGGGGTACCCGTCCTTTCAAAACGGTGATATCGGAAGGGTGGAAATGCAGCAGGCATTTATAAAATCAGCAATTAAAAAATCACTTAGCCTCAAGCTTCCAAGTGTTATTAGTGCTGTATATCCTCATGTTGAAACAAATTTCACATTGACGGAATTGTTGGGACTCGGAAAGGATGCAATAGGATTTTCAGTAGATAACCTCACAGCGAAAGTTTTACCGGGAGATGCAAAAATATTAGGTAATAACCCGCCTTTATCTTTCTATATACCAAACGGTCAGGAAATAACCAAGGCTGTATACGAATTATATGATGTACCGCTGTCAGCAAGTACAGAGGAAGAAAATATAGCTCAAGCTTCGGAGTGATGATTCGGGGGGTAAAATGATTAAACCAAAACCATTGAAAACAGGGGATAAGGTTGCAATAATAGCTCCTTCCTCAGCAACCGATTTGAAAGCTGTAAAACAGGGAGAAATGAAAATAAAAGCATTAGGATTAATCCCCGTTATGTTTCCAACCTGTTACACAAATTACGGCCACCTTTCTGCATCTGATGAAGAAAGGGCGAAAGATGTAAACGATGCCTTTAAGGATGAAACCATTAAAGGCATAATTTGTTTAAGGGGAGGTTATGGAGTTACACGAATACTTGACCTGTTGGATTACGAAATGATTGCCTCAAATGCCAAGGTATTTGTAGGATTCAGCGATATTACCGCACTTCATACAGCCTTTAATCAAATATGCAATATGGTTACTTTCCATGGTCCTATGGCAGCAACAAAATTTGCAAGTATTAAGAATGATAAAGTTGAATTTGAGCATTATTCCTGTGAAAGCTTAGTTAAAAACATTTTTACAAATAACCCCGCCGGTTTATACAGAAACCCAAACAATGAAGAGTTAAAAAGCTTATGTACCGGCAAGGCTCAGGGAATTTTAACCGGTGGGAATCTTACACTTTTAACAGCCACCCTAGGTTCAAAGTATGAAATTGACACAAAGGGCAAAATACTATTCATTGAAGAAATAGGAGAGCCTGTTTACAAATTGGACAGAATGCTTACAACACTATCATTGGCAGGAAAATTTAATGATTGCGCCGGAATAATACTTGGAACCTTTGTGAAATGCGAAAGGGAAAAGAAAGCATACGAAGGAGGGCTGGATCTTACCTTTGAGGAAGTTGTTGAAAACACATTAGTTAAATATAATAAACCTATAATTTATAATTTTAAGGCAGGACATAATTTTCCACAGCCAACAATGGCTTTGGGAACTTGTGTCTATATAGATGCAGACATGAAAAAGGTAATATTTTTGGAAAGCGGAACAACATTTTAGCAAAGGAGCAAATATGGATATTAATAAAAGAATTGATGAAATATTTGATGAATTGGTGGAAATACGAAGGGACTTTCATAAAAATCCGGAACTCAGCCAAAATGAATTCAGAACACAGAAGAAAATTATTGAATACTTAAATAGTTGGGGAATAGGAAATTACGTTTGTGCAGAAACAGGTGCAGTGGGGATAATAAAAGGAAAAAACAAAGGAAAAACCGTCGGGATAAGAGGAGATATTGATGCCCTTCCGATAAATGAAAAAAATAATGTGCCATATAGCTCGATAGCTCCCGGAGTAATGCATGCATGCGGGCATGATGCCCATGCGGCAATAGTGCTTGGCATTGCTAAAATAATGAAGGAATTGGCGGATACCGAAGATTCTATTAATGGGAATGTCAAGCTGTTTTTTCAGCCTGCAGAAGAAACAATAGGCGGTGCAGATAGGATGATTCAGGAAGGGTGTATGGAAAACCCTAAAGTTGATTATGTTTTGGGACTACATGTCCAGCCTTATTTAAATACGGGAAAAGTTGAGCTTAAATACGGCAAGCTTAATGCAGCAACAGATTCCATAAATATAGTTTTAAAAGGTAAAGCCGCCCATGGAGCATACCCTGACAAAGGGATAGATGCAATAGTAATGGCAGGCAATGTAATAACTGCATTGCAGTCAATAGTAAGCAGAAATACGTCTCCTATAAATTCCGTAGTAATATCACTCGGTAAAATTTCTGGCGGTGTCAAAGACAATATAATTGCCGACGAAGTGAAAATTACCGGTACACTGAGAACCTTGGACGATGAAACTAGACAGTATACAAAGGATAGAATTTCAAATATTGTAAATAATGTAGCTGCAGCTTTCGGCGGAGAAGGAATAACAACATTTTACGAAGGCTATAAATCCTTGATTAATGATAATGAAGTGGTAGCTCGTATAAAAGAAAATGCAGAAAAACTACAGGGAAAAGAAAATGTTGAATTTAAAGAGTTTCCAAGCCTTGGAGCAGAAGACTTTTCATATTTCATAGATGCTGCAAAGGGTGCATTCTTCCATTTAGGCTGTGGTAATTATGTAAAAGGTATAACAGCCCCCATACATACAGAGTATTTTGATATTGACGAAGAATGTCTTAAGGTTGGAGTGAAGCTTCAGGTAGAAAATATAATAACTTTACTTAAAAAATGAATTTCTATAACAATAATGTATACTCATCATCCTCTATTCTCAACAGAGAAAAGAGGTTTTTTTATGGGATATGAAGCTGATATCCAAGCGGCTTAGTTTCTACCACTTTCTACCATTTTCGACAATTTTTATTGACTATTAATTAATAAAATGCTAAAATTTGAAATGTTATATGCTCAAAAATAATGATAGCAAAGCAGTATAAACATGAATAATACCTAAGAGATAATCGGAGAAAGCATGAAAAAAGTATTAATTTTAGTGATTGCTATTTTGCTGTATTCTATGACAGTTTCATATGCACATACAGGGGATATTGATTTGTATGAAAGTATTTTAATTAATGTTTTAATCATTGCGATTATTTTATTAATGGCAACGGGCTTAATAATAATTAAAAGTCTAAAAAAGCTTAAAGCACAAAAAAATGAAATAAGCATTAATAATGAATTGATAAAAACATACATAGATGCAAACAACAGCTTAATTTATTTAAAAGATGAAAATTTAAATTATGTATTTGTTAATAAAGCAGTGATGGAATTCTTTGATAAAAGCCAAGATGAGATTGTCGGACATAATATATATGATATAGCAGAAATTGATTATGCTGACATGAGCAATAAGCTTGATTTGGAAGTATTGGAGAAAGGCACCATTATTACAGCTGAAAAGAAATGGAGAGAAAAGGTATTAAAATCAACGAAGTTTCCTGTAAAGCAAGCTAATGGTAATTATGGCGTAGGTGCGTATATTGAGGATGTGACAGAAGCATACCGCAATAAAAAAATGGAAGAGAAAAGACTGATAAGCAATCAAATTCTTGTTGATGTAATGAGTCGAAAATTTGAATCTACACAGGAGCAATTTGATTATGCTTTAAATGAATCATTGAAATTGACTGAAAGCAAATTTGGATATATATATCTATATAATGAAGAAAAACAGGAATTTATATTAAATTCCTGGTCAAAAGACGTAATGGATGAATGTGCAATTATTGAAAAATTAACAAAATATCAGCTTGAGAATGTCGGATTATGGGGAGAGGTTGTACGCAATAGAAAACCTATTATCGTCAATGATTTCCAATTGCCAAATAAATTAAAAAAGGGTTATCCTGAAGGTCATGTGAATATTACTAAATTCATGTCCATTCCGGTGCTCATTGATGAAAAAATAGTGGCGGTAGTTGGAGTAGCGAATAAAGAATATGATTATGACGATAACGATGTATATGAACTTATTACATTGATGAACGGAATTTGGAATGCCAAAGAAAGAAGAGAGGCTCTTATAAATTATAAAGCGGAAAGGAATAAATTTCTGCAAACCTTAATTTCAATAGGTGATGGTGTTATAGTAGTTGATTTAGCCGGGAAGGTGACAATGCTGAACAATGTAGCAGAAAGGTTAACCGGGTGGACATACAAGGAAGCAAAAGGGAAGCATTATAAGGAAGTTTTTGTCCTATCACATGAAAATTCAAAAGCAGTTATAAATGATCCTATAGGAGATGTTTTAAAAACAGATACAGTTCAGGAATTAGGCAATCACGCCATATTAACTTCTAAACAAGGAGTTAGATATTGTTTGGAGGATAGCGCTGCTCCAATTAAAGATTATAAAGGCAATACATATGGTGTTGTTTTAGTTTTCAGAGATGTAACAGAGAAGAAGGAGCAAAGGGATAAAATTGAATATTTAAGTGTCCATGATCCCCTGACAGGGCTTTATAACAGAATTTTCTTGGGGGAAGAACTCAAAAGGTTGGATACTAAAAGGAATCTGCCAATTTCCATAATCTTTGGGGATATGAACGGTTTAAAGCTTACAAATGATATTTTTGGACATGCTGCCGGTGATCTGCTTCTTAAAAAAGCAGCCAAAGTTTTTAGACAAGTATTAAGAGCAGATGACATAATTGCCCGCGTAGGAGGGGATGAGTTTACAATACTTCTACCTAATACCAATGAAGAAAAAGCAAAAGAAATAATAGATAGGATTAAAATACAATTTTCAAAAGAAAAAGTTAAAGCAATAAAAGGAAGCATTTCTATGGGCTGCGATACAAAACACTCAGCAGATGAAAATATATTCTTAAAAATGAGTAATGCCGAAAAAAGAATGTATTCTGTAAAAACACTTGACCGTGAAAATGTTAAGACTACTACGATTGAAGCAATTATTGATACGTTGCACAGGAACAGTCAAAGAGAAAAGGAGCATTCTAAAAATGTCAGCGTGTATTGCGAAAATATGGGTAAAGCAATGGGGCTGTCCGATGTAAAAAACAGACGGTTGAAGGAAGCCGGATATCTTCATGATATTGGTAAAATTACATTAAGTCATCGTTTAATAAACAATAATGGAAAACTCTCAGACCAAGAGCTGCATGAAATGAAACAACACCCCGTTGCAGGTTACAGAATTTTAAATTCTTTTGACGGCACATTGGATTTAGCAGAAACAATTTTATCACATCATGAAAAGTGGGATGGCTCAGGTTATCCGAAAGGACTTAAAGAAAAAGAAATTCCTTTATTAGCAAGAATTATTTATGTAGCTGGGAGTTATGATGAAATGACTAATAAATATAGCAAAGCTCCTTTGAACAGTGATGAAGCCGTCATAGAGTTAATAAAAGCAGCCGGTAAGAAGTTTGATCCTGAAATAGTTGAATTGTTTGTAAAAATGATACATGGAAATTAAGATGATATTAGCTTCATTAGTATTTAAAAATATCGAAAACAAAGGATACAAAGGGGCATATGTATGGAGAACAAGAATAATGATATCAGAATATCACTTGATATGTATAAAGAAAGCATAAATCAATATCAAAAACTCTTTAAAACAGCATACGAACAATTGCCAATCGGTATGGCATTTTGTAAATCAACCGGAGAAATTATCGATGCAAACCCGATGTATGAAAAAATACTTGGCAGGTCAGTTTCTGAATTGCAGCATTTAGGATGGATAAACATCACACATCCGGAAGATTTAAGTAAGGATATTGAAAATTTCGAAAAATATAAAGAAGGCATTAAAGATACATATTTCATAACTAAAAGATTTATTAAGCCTGACGGTTCAATTATTTGGGGAAACGTTACCTTAGTAGCCTTATCAATTGAAAATAACTCACAGCAAATAAATTTATGCACGTTGGAAGATATTACAGAGCGTGTTCAAGCAGAAGAAAAAATCATAAGGAGATTTCAAGTTCTAATTCAGGAATCCAATGAAGTTTTTGAGATTATTAAGCCTGATGGAACAATAGTCTATGTAAGTGATGCTGTAGAAAAAGTTATTGGCTATAGAGCGGAAGAATGTATAGGCACAAATATATTTGATTCTTTCGAAGGCAATGAACTCGAAAAAATAAAAACAGTTGTAGCTACATCGATTAGCTGCCCCGGCAAAAAAATAACAGGCAATATTACATTTATAAATAAGGAAGGAAATTTTGTTTATCTTGAAGGTAATATGCAGAACTTACTGGATGAACCTTCGATAGAAGGTATAATCATTAATTACAGGGATATTACCAAAAGAGTAGAAATGGAAAAGAGAATGGCTCATATTTCTACTCATGATGAGCTGACAGGACTACCTAACAACTTATATCTCAGGAAAAAATTAAGGTTGCACTGTGAACATGCAAATAAAACAAAAACTAAATTTGCTGTTATGATGTTGGATATAACCGGCTTTAAATATATTAACGATATCGTGGGATATCAGTTAGGAGATATGATTATTCTCAAGGTTGCAAAGAAATTGAAAAGACATTTAAAGGAAAAACATTTTTTATGCAGGTACTCCGGGGACAGATTTGCAATAATAGTTCAAACAGGTACAGTTGATGTATATAAAAATATAGCTAAAGATATTATTGATATATTTAACACGAATATTAAAATCGACAAGTATGAAGTAGATATAAATTTAAGCATTGGTATTAGTATTTATGATGAGGATAAAAATATCGATAACATTATAAAACAGGCCGAAATGGCTTTATTTTGGGCAAAAAAGCAGGGTAAAAACAGGTATAAATTTTATTCTTCAGATATTAACATAAACGACTATAAACAATTTGAACTTCGAAATGATTTAAGCAATGCTTTGGACAACCACGAGCTAAAAGTTTATTATCAGCCTATTGTTAACTTAAAAACTTATGAAATATTATCGGCTGAAGCTTTAATAAGATGGGAGCATCCTGACTGGGGCATGGTATCTCCTAAAGAATTTATTTCATTAGCCGAAGAAACAGAATCAATTATCAATATAGGCTATTGGCTTATTAAAGAGGTTTGCAGCACTTATCGCCGATGGCTTGATGAGGGATTACCTAAGATTAAGATGTCAGTAAACATTTCAAGTATTCAATTTTTTGAAAATAATTTTGTTCAAAACCTTATTGATATAATAAATGAATTTAAAATAGACCCCTATTTTATAATTTTGGAAATTACCGAAAGCGTATTTATATTAAGGGATAGCAATGTTATATCTCATATAGAAAAATTGAGGTCATATGGAATACAAGTAGCAATAGATGATTTTGGCACAGGATTTTCATCTTTCGAATACTTCAAGTATTTCAATATAGATATTTTGAAAATAGATGGTTCATTTATTAAGAGTGTTAATTCAGATAAAACCAGCAATATAATTACAGAAGCAATGATTAAGTTAGCTAAAAAGTTAAAAATAAAGTTGGTTGCAGAAGGAATAGAAAACCATTTCCAATTAAATTATTTACATGGATTGAACTGCCATGCAGGTCAAGGATATTTGTTTAGTAAACCTTTATCTAAAGAAGATTTTAGAAATATGCTTTCTGTAAATAAATGCGAGCCTTTGGATAGTAAAAAAATAAAAGTTAATGAAGAAAGACGAAAATTCTTTAGATCTGTTTTTCCGGATTTATTAGAAGTTAAAATGACAATGAAAGAATTCAGAGGTGAATATTTAAATATAGGGAATACAAAGGTCTTGGTTAAAAATATCGGTTCCGGAGGTTTGTGCTTTATTTCAAACATAATACTTCCCATTAACAAAGAAATATTCTTGGAGTTTAAAATAAGTCTTAACAAACAAATAATAAAGTTATCAGGAAAATTAGTGTGGACCTGCGAAATTGATAGTAACCTATATGAATATGGTATTGAGTTTAATGATGACAACCAAAGCTCTATGCTGATAGAAGAACTAAATCATGCAGGTACAATGGAAAATGAGATGTTTACTGACAGGTTGATTTCATGTTCTCCCGATGATTATTTTAAATTAAATATATGAATAAATAGTATGAGATTGTAAGGCCTTATGTTGACATTATAACAGTTACGGGGAAATCTTATGATAAGAAAAAACGTTTTTATATTGATAGCGTTGTTGTATTCAATTTCTGTAACAGTTGCTGCATTTATTATGGAAAAAAATATTATTATGGACATTCATGGATATATAACCGCTATAGTTTCTTTTATAGTAGCTTTTAAAATTATGCACACTGCCATAAGAACACACGATAAAGGAATATTGCTGTATATTGTTCTTGGAATCAGCTGCCTTGCGCTTGGAAATCTCTATTTCTTTTTGTTAGGAATTGTGGGGATAGTTCCAAGTGTTATTTCTGTAGGATTGTTTACCAAAATATGCTGTTACCTGTTCTTTATAGCAGCGCTTTTAGAGTATAAAAAGGAAGCTGGGGAAAAGGGCTCCTTGAATTATATTTTGATTAACAGCATCACATTTATTCTAACAGCAGCGTGCGCTTATGCTGTTCTTGCAAACAATATTTATGTTCTCAACAGTTCTGTGCTTTTAATGGATGTTTTTTGCATAGTTCTTGCTTCAGGGCTTTTGCGTAACAAAAACGCCCGTTTTTTTGCTTGTCTTATGCTAATGGTAGCAGCGTTGGATATTATATCAGCCATACAAATATTTGCCTTTACGGGAGTGTTTATTAAATCATTGTCGCCGCTTCTTTACTTGCTTTTTGCATTGCTGATTGAATCAGTGAAAGAAGGTGATGTTCATGCTCGCTGACATCATAAATGAAATGCTAGTTTCCAACATACCCGGTTTTTTGTTTTCTGTATTAATTCCTTTAATATTTTTAATTATCATGGTAAAGGACAAGTCTTCAAAATATTTGATGGGCTTCTTCTGCTATGGGATTTTTTCAGTGGTGTTTGCATTTATACTAAACCAATGGTTTTCAAATTATCCCGGACAAATAAATCGTGTATCATCTGATATAGCGCCTATTGTAGAGGAAACGGTAAAAGCCCTTCCACTGTTGCTATTTTTTCGCAAAAGTAATTTTAATGACAATTTAATTATTTATTGTGCCATGGCATGCGGAATTGGTTTCTCTATTCATGAGACATTGTTTTACTTTACTTCCTTTGTGTCGTTGCCCGGTCTGTTCTCTCTGTTTCCTCTGATTGTAAGAACTACTACCACTAGTTTGATGCATGGGATGTCCACAGCGATTATTGGTTTTGGAGTTAAAATTACAAAGGACAAAGAAATAATTAAGCTCCCAATGATTTTGGGGCTTATTGCAATATCCGCAACTATTCACTCATTGTATAACATTTTGATTGGAACACGTTTGGCTATTTTTGCACTGCTTATGCCTGCTGCTTTTTATTTTATGGGGTTTGCCCTTATGTCGGATAAAGAAAATGCTAAAGGAGGGGAATAATGAAGCTTAATGCTTACGATAAAAATCACCTTGAGCAGATTTTTGATGACTACTATGATAAAGTATATGCCTTCCTTTATGTCAGAGTGAAAAATACTACTTTAGCGGAAGATTTGGCAAGCCGGACCTTTTTAAAGGTAGCTGAAAAGTATAATACGTATGATCCTTTAAAAGGTGCGCTGTCCACGTGGATTTTTACCATAGCACTGAACCAGCTTCGCAGCCATTATCGCGTATATCAAGGTAAGAAAACTATCAGTTTAGAAGATATTGAAAATTTATATGGAGATACCAATGTAGAAGATTACATTTTAGAAAATGAAATTAAAACAGATTTGCAGGGTATTTTAAATGATTTAGATGAACGCCAGCACAACATTGTTACATTAAAGTATTACGGTGAGCTTTCCAACAAGGAAATCAGCAAACTTTTAAATATATCGGAAACGAACGTAAGCACTATATTAAATCGCACAATAAAGAAATTAAAAAGTTTTATGTCGAAGTGTGACGAATTTGCTGATTTAGCGTATAAGGGTCAGGAGGGAAGAAATGAGCGATAACGGAGATCTTGATGATATTATGAGTCGTATTATAATTACGCATAGTCCGGCTGCCAAAGAAAAGGCAAAAGCAGCTTTTATGGTGAAAGCTGACGAAGTCACGAAAAGTAAAAAAGAAAGCAAGCATAGGTTTTTGAAAAATAAGCATTTAGTCTATTCCTTTTTAACAGGGATGGCTGCTATGCTTATTTTGGTTGCAGGCACCATGTCCGTACTAAATCCTGAGTTTCTTACCGGGACAGTACGCAGTAGCGGCTATTATGAGATAAACAGCAAATATACTCCATTTAAGAATGGAGACGTTCTCTCTGCCAATACGCTTATGCAAATGAAAGCTTCGGGCAATAAATTTAAGCTGTATATGGAAAATGGGCTTGCCCTATACATTGATACTGTCGGTAATGGTCCTGTTTCCTTAAATTGTGATTTGACGCTAAATGCAGCGCTTGCAGAGCTGTTTCAAAGCACAGCGGGCGACTCCATCATCACTTTAAATGTGAAAGAAGGTTTTACCCGGATGCCCGTCAAGTATGAAATTGATCTTACTGCCGGCACTTTAGGTGGGATGACTGAATCGGAACAGCAAAAATGGCTTTCCGGTCTTTATGTCTATTGCTATATAGTGGATAAGAATCAGTTTACTCAGTTTATGGAGACAGGTCAAGGCGAGAATATAGTAAGTAAAGAACGGATGCTCACTGCAAAAATAAGCGGGCAATCGCTGTATGTTAACACGGAACCGGAGCTATTTGATATAGATAAAGATATGCTCATGTTTATGTTAAATGAGTTGGATTTTGAAACTCTTAATAAATAATTTAAAGTAGGAGAAGGATATGTTAAAAAAGATAATTTCATTTATACTTATATTTTCAACATTACTATCATTGGTTACACCCGCATATGCTTACGATAATCCGGATGTTTCTCCTGAGGCACTAAGAGTGTCGGATGAATTTGCGGCAATTTATCCAAATGGGCTTCTTGAGTTTGTGTCTTTGCAATATGATGTTGAGGAGGACGCAGATGAATTTGATGTTATCATTGCCAGGCGTGGAGGAACTAAAGGAAAAGTTGAGGTAGATTTCAAGGTAATTGAAGTATCAGCCAAATATGATGAGGACTTTTTAGTACTGATGCCTGCATGGTATGGTGATAAAGTTTTAAAAAAGGAAACGGATGCGCCAACACTTCTTGAACTTTCGTTGGAGGGAAACCAAAACAATGTTATAACTTCTTCGGCAATAAACTCTGAAATAATAACTTCTTCGGCAATAGGTTATGAAATAACTAAAGAACCTGAAATAGAAGCCACAGTTCCTGTGTATAAGTCTTCTTTGCATGAGCTTAGAGATAAGGCTACAGGCGTTATTACAGAAAAACCACAGTTACAAAATTCACCATTAAATATTTTTGAAATTGAAGATCCTGAAGCAATAAAGGTTGGCGAAGCACTTAATACACTTATGCCTGGTGCAACAGGGCATTTAGTATTTGAAGACGGAGAAAATTATAAGACAATAAAAGTAAAAGTTATTGATGATGAATTGTTTGAAGGACCTGAGCAGTTCACAATTGGCCTTTATGAACCTACAAATGGAGCTGTTTTAGGAGATTCTTTTAATACTGTTGTAAATATAAACAATAATGATGAAGGACAAGATGAAATTATAGGTTTTGATTCTGAAGAGTATTATGTATATCCCGGAGAAAAAGAAGCAGTACTAAATATAATAAGAACAGGAGAAACCAATACATATGCAAAAATAGAGATTTCAACGCTATCCGGTACAGCAAGGGCAGGTGAACATTACCGGCCAATTGTTGTAGAAGTGATGTTTTTACCCGGGGAAGATGAAAAGAAGATTACCATACCCATATTAGCGAACGATGCATCTGAAACCATCAGTTTTAAAATGGTGATTACAGAAGAAAATGCACCGGTAAAGGGTATAAACAGAGCAAAGGTATATATTTATCCCGGTGATGAACAACAATTGCCTTTAAAGAGAAATATGCGGTTGATGGCTGCCGCACCTTCAAGGATTGATCAAGAAATAAGAATTTACGCAGATGAATTTACAGTGCGAAAGTATATAGGAAATAACGCCGGCCATCAATGGGAGTATGGTGGTGTGGCTGAAAGCTTTGGAAGAGCTAAGCAGATGAATTTAACGGAAGGCTGGTATCGTCTTAGCTCCATGTATAAATATTTGGACTTAAGAGGAATAGGTTATATAAGCTGGAAATGGAGCAATTCAGGAGACAGTGGAGATAATAACCGCTCGACAGTTACTATAAACGGTAATAGTGATTGGATTAACGGTAATTTTGATGGATCAGGTCAAGCAGGTCAAGGTGAAAATATAAAAATTAATTTTGACAAAACATCCAACAGTTTAATTGAATTTAAAAATGAAACTTGGTGGAATAACAGCGGTAAACTCAAGGTCGATTATGTTGATTTAAAAAGACAGCAGTTTGATATAAAAATAGAAGCAAATTCAGCTTATTATAGTGTTTGGGATAATGATACCCGTGTGGAAAGTGGTAAGAAATACAACCCGGGGACTGTTCGTACGAGCATAAATAATCCATATAGAGATGAATCATTAAGTTTAATTCCTGACATTAATTCTGAAGGTAGATTAAGAAGTGCAAACTTTCGTGGATACACTATAAGAATGCCTGATGGCAATTACACTGATCTTAAAACAAATAATACCATACATTTTACTCCGGAATTTATAGAAACATATATTTATAATAATGGTCGTACTCCAAATCCAACTACTCTTACCATCAAACCTTATTTTAACGATTATGTACGTACGCGGGGGATATATGTAAGAGAATTTGACAGCAATAAAGGAACAGTGAAAATAGGTAACGAAGAATATAACAATGAAACAAAAACATTTCAGAACTATGTATATGCAGGAGATGAATTAATAGTCAATGTAATACCAAAAGCAGGATACAAATTGGAAGGAATTGCAGTGTACAGAAATAATTCTCCTCAGCCTGAAATAGTTAATGCAAGCTTAGCTACAAATATTGTTTTGTCAGAACAAACTTCCATAGAGCCTATCTTTGAAAAAACAAGCAAGGATATTTTTATAAAATGGGATAAGCCTAAGGCAGATGGAAGCGAAGATTATTCTCAAAATATAGTTAAGGGAATGATATTGCATGACAAACCAAACCATATGCCTTTCGAAGAAAAAAGAATATTAAATAATAATTTGCCGAATCAGCCTTTGAAAGAAAATTACCCTGATGACATAACATATAATGAAGCTTTATCAGAATACATTCAGTCATTAAATAATTACGCAGAACAAATTCAAGCAAATTATGAAGAATACAGAAACAAATATAACGGAACCTACAATCTAAAAGATATTGTTGAGGGGGATGTTGTAACTCTTTTTGCAAAACCTATAGAAGGCTATACAGTGCAATGGACACCGGATTATGAAGTGCAAGGTGGATTTAAAGATGCTGAATATATGCAAAAAATTCAGCCTTATTACGGTAACAGCTTTACTTTTGAAGTTACTCCGGATTTAAAAGGTATTAAATATTATTTTTCATCTGTTAATAATTCCGGTTATTCAATAGCAACGGGAAAAGTAGTGTGTTCAAAACAAACTATTAAAAATCAGGAATTTGCTATTGTAAACCAAAAAAAACCAGATACTTATGATGCTGTACCAAATGTAGAAATATCAGTGGCTGTTGCTGATGGTAACACTACAAAGACAATAAACGGTGTAACTTATAAAACAACAGCTAAAACAGATACAAATGGGAACTTTCAAATATATTTGCCTAATTCCGTAGTAGATAAAAGATATTCTTTAAAAATGATGCAAGGCAACAGATATGTTCCGACATATGTTACAGGTCCGGAAAGCGAAAATTCTTTGCCATTTATGCTTGAATTACCATTTATGGACACACAGTACAGAGTTTACTCTATGAACATAACAGATGAAAAAGAGGATAAAGCAAGTAACTCTTATACAGTGTATATAGAAGATAAAAAATCCGAAATAACCATAAAAACGAGTAAAAATGAATACAATATTGTCTATGGAGTGAAAGTAAGAAGCTATGACTCATTAGGAAACCTATGGGATGAGTGGAATTTAACAACTACTGATATGGAGACATGGAAACTTGCAATACCAAATATGGTAGAAGCATTCAAGGATGGAGGCAGGCTGACTGTTGAGCTTTTTGACTCCGGTATGGTAAGCAAGGGTGAAATGGAATCTGGATATTTACTTGAAGTGCCGGAAACACCTTCAAAAGTTGATTTGCCGCAAGCACCTGATTATGGTGATGGAAAAGTACAAGAACCATTTGGAGAAATAAACCCGGATGTTGATTTAGGCGAGGTTAGAAGTCTTATACCTATAAAAAGAAGCAATCAATACGGCTCTTATTCGATTGCTGTTGGAACAGGAGAAACGATTAAACAGCTGATTGAAGATAATGTGCAGAATCTTGATACAGCGACTGTGCAAGAAAAATTAAATATTTTAACCCAATATATCAGGGAAGGTGAATTTTCTAAAAACCTTCTAAACAAAGATTTTAAGCCAAACAATAGCGGAAATGTAAAAAGCGGCAGGGCTAAAGGCAATATTACCGTTAACTTTGACATAGGATTTTATATTCAGCTTACAAAATTAAAAGAAAATAACCAGAATGTATGGTATTTTGATTATACAATTATTTATATTGCAGCAGAATTAAAAGCAAGACAGGATTTTAACATGACTATATCAGGAGTACCTGTCTATGTTACCCTAACCGGAGGAGGCTCTGCAAGAGGCCTTATCATGGCGGAGGGAAACAATTCAACGAAAATAAAGCTTGATAAGTATGCCGGATATTTCCCTGTAGGCGGCAGCCTTGCAGATATTGTCTATTACGGGCAAATGAAGATTAATTTGTATGTTGGAATAGGTGCAGGAGTTGGGAGACGTGGTGTTTTGTCTGCAGGAGTATCCGGGAAATTGGATTTTGATTTAGGATATCAACCTTGGGAAGCAGCCAAAGGTGTTTTAACATTTGCACTGAGTGTAGATATTGATGTACTTATTATTCCAATTAGCTTCAAGGTGCATGAATATACATGGGATTTGTTTGAAGTTGGCAATTACAATGATAATGCATGGCTGCCAACACCTACGGGACAAAACAGGATGCTGAGGATGGCAAATTTATTAGCACAAGAAGAAAGTGTTGTAACAGTAGGAGAATTAGAAAGAACCACTCCATCATCCTGGAATACCATTCCTTCTGCAATAAATGCAGGGGTGGGGATGATAGATAACATTACCTTGCAAACTAACATATATAAACATCCTGAACCAGAAATAGTTGATTTAAACAATGGTAAAAAAATATTGTTTTATATAAACGATGATCCTTCAAGAAACAATAATGAACTGACAGCAATTTATTATTCCATATATGAAGAGGACGAATATGGTGGTATTTGGATTTGGAGTGAACCCATATTGTTGCAAAATGACGATACAGGAGATTATGACCTTAATGTGAAAAATCTTGGGGATAAAATAGCTGTCCTTTGGTCAAGTCATGAAAATAGAAATAGGTTTGATGACGGGGCTGTTTCTTTGGATAGACTGCTTGGCAATAACGACATATATCTACAGATGTTTGACATGGATGGCAAAAAACAAGGAAATATTGAAAGGTTGACATTTGATGCCGGAGAGTATTCTAATTCTTCACCGAAAATTGCATATGATGAAACAACTAATAATATGATGGTGTTTTATAAAAAGACGGATTATTCAACAGAAGGAATTGAGTTTGATGAAAAAGAAGCAGGAGAAATCGGTAATTTCTTAAATAACTCTTACAGCACGATAGCATACAGGATTTATGACGGAAAATCCCAAAAGTGGCAGACAGAGTATTATGAAAATGAAGTTTCATATAAAGAATATGAAAAAGAATACGGTGAAGGTATATTGTATGGTCAAAGGTTTATGGATTTCAATATGCCGGATCCGGTAAAGGTAGATGAATATGCTGTTGTATCACATAATGACAAAATCCTTATAACATATGTTCATGACGTCGACCAAGATATAAATACAAAGGATGATACAGATTTATTTGCAATGATATATGATTTTGCTTTGGGCAAATTTACACAGCCTATAAGAATAACAAATGATAATACTCCGGATATGAATCCAAAAGAAATAGAATTTGGTGATAATATATACCTGTTTTGGAATAATGACGGCTATATATCATACGTTGATTTGGATGCTATTATGGAATATGGTTTAAAAAAAGCAGAAATTGATGAGGACACATATTATCAAATTGATGAGAAATATAATTATTTCTCAAATGTAATGGAAGAACAAAATTATGAAGCTGCGGAAAGCTTTAGTTTAACAGCGGGCAAGGACGGAAATTTATATGTAGTATGGAATGAATACGAACTATCTTTACCGAAAAATGCTGATTCAACTGATGATGCTGTTAAATCAAGACAAATGTACATAGCCATGTATGATGCAAAGTATAATTTGGCTGCTTCATATTTGGATGAAAGTAATAATAAACAAGATGTCTACAAAGGAGCATGGGGTAGTAAGTGGCAATTAACTGAGACATTGGGAGAAAGTAACAACGAACAAACTGTTTCAGTTGGTGAAGACGGCACAATTGCTATTGCAAACAGAAAATACAACATAGTTTCTGATGAAGAATCCCAAAGTTCATCATTAGTTGTGAGAACATTTAAGCCTATAAGCACTTTGTCCATAACAGGAAATGATATAGAGACATATCCTCAATATCCAAGGAGCGGCGAACAAGTAAGAATAACAGTTAATGCAACAAACTATGGATTTATGCCATCAGAAAAAGTTACATTTAAATTTGAAATGCTTGGGAGTGATGGGTTTGTACAGATAGGTGAAAATCAAGAAATACTTTCACACCTTTCTTCAGGTAAAAATATTTCAGCTAACACCTATTTTACAATGCCTGATGAAATATCAGATGTGACTATAAGGATTACTGCCTGGGAAGAAGAATTAACAGATAGCAGCCCGGAAATCCAATATGTTGTTAACACTGACGACGATCTAAAGGTTGAAAATTTAAAAGCATATTATTATGACGAAGATAGCATCAATATCCGGGCAAATATTGTTAATAGCGGCAATTTGGACGGGGAGAATGTTAAGTTTGTTATTGAAAATTTTGATTACGAATTTATCAAAAAAGTGGATATTGGCAGCCTTAAAGTATCCGATATTTATACGATAGACGAATTAATTGATGTTGATCCTTCATATATAAATGATGAAGGAGAAATTATTTTGCGTGTAAAGGTTGTTGAAACCAAAAATAACAAGACTGATGTAGCAGCATTTAAGGATAATATAATTATTTCTAAAGCAGAAGATATGGATTTGGAGATTTCAGACATTGTTATAAACAATAATTTTGACGTAAGAATAAAGATGGGAGAAACAAAGAATATCAACGCAAGGATTATTCCTTTCGTAGTAAATAATGTGAATAGATTGCAGTATTCAAGCCTTACTCCTGATATCGCTGAAATTGATCCATCCTCCGGTATCATATATGCAAAAAAACCGGGAAGTGCAGAAATATTGGTTGAAGCTGTAAGTTTAGATAATTCATTCTTTTTAGCAGGCGATGGTTTGCTATATGATGCTGAGGGAAATATAGCACAATTTACAGAAGATGGCACAGTTATATCAAAAAATTATGAAAACACTGGCGTAATAAAAGCATATAAAAACATATTTGTAAATGTTACCGAAAAAGGTACTGATGAAAATGATGATGATGATGATGATAAAAAGACCACAGATATTACCAAAGGTAAAGATTCTGTAGTAATACAGATTGGGGATTCATCTTTGAACAAAAAATCAGTAATTGCTGCACTAAATGAACTTAAAAAAACAGCTCAAACAGAGAAAAGACTGCAAATAGTGTCAAGTAACAATTCAGTTGTTTTGGAAAGGGAAGCTGCTGAATTGATTAACAGCAGCAATGTCAATACAGAAATTTCATTGAATGGTGGAAGCTTGTTTATCAATCAAGATGCTTTATCAAATATAATATCAAGCTCACAAGGCGACATAGATATAAGCTTAATTAGAACAGAAACAGCTGAAGGCAGACCGGTTGTTGATATTAACATAACATCAGATAACGAAGTTATAACAGATTTTGGAGGTAATGAGATAATTGTTGCTATACCATATATATTAAAACCTGATGAAAATGCAAATGCAATAGTTGTATATTATGTTGACAGCAACGGTGCATATCATATGGCAACCGGTCAGTATAATAATGGAATGGTAACATTTAAAACAAATCATCTTTCGAAATTTGAAGTGGGATATAACTTAGTAAAGTTTGAAGATGTAACAGGATGGGCTGAAGATTATAGTACTTATTTGTCAGCAAGAAAAATTATAAATGGTGCAGGAAATAATAAATTTCTACCTCAGAATAATATTACCAGGGCAGAATTTGTAAAAATGTTGGCTGTATTGTCATCAGACCGGATACCAAATGAGTTAAAAAGTAATTATACAGATGTATATAGCGATGATTGGTATGCACCATATATAGCATGGGCAGCAAAAAAGGGTTATATTCTTGGTATGTCCGAAACAATTTTTGCTCCAAATGAAAATATTACCCGTGAGCAGATGGCGGTTATCATTAATAGATTTATTGCTGACAGAAACATTAAGCTTTATAATAGCGAAGCTAAGTTGTTTGATGATGCTTCAGATATAAGCACATATGCAAAAGATGCCGTAAATGTTTTAAGCAGAGCAGATATTATATCGGGCAAGGGTAATAACAAATTTGAACCAAAACAAAATGTAACAAGGGCAGAAAGCTCAAAGATGTTGACTATGCTATTAAAACAGTATTTAAATTAATATAAATATAAAATCGTAAGTATCCCGATGCTTACGATTTTTATATTTTTTGCTATAATTGACAAGTTGAATTATAATTGTATAATTAAATTAATAAAGAAACAGTATATTAATTATAAGGTTTATTATATGAAAGTGAGGATATTATATGTTTAGAGAAATGAGAAGAATAAAGCAATTATTATCAATGGAAGATACTATAGCTGTATTAGGCAGATGCACAAACGGTGTGATGGCATGTTTAGGAGATGAAGATTACCCTTATGCAGTACCCTTAAACTATGTTTATTACAATGATAAAATTTATTTTCACTCTGCAAAGAACGGACATAAAATAGATGCTGTCATAAAGCATCCAAAGGTATCCTTCACGGTAATAGATAAAGATACAATAGTAAGCGAAGAATACACCTCATATTTTCGAAGTGTTATTGCCTTTGGCAAAGCAAGAATTACAGAAGGCGATGAATGGCAGCAAGGATTTAAGGCATTGGTTGAAAAGTATTCCGGAGATATGCCTGAAGATGCCAAGCATGAGAAAATAACAGAATGCACAAGGTCTCATATTGTTGCAATAGATATCGAGCATATAACCGGCAAAGAAGCCATTGAATTAGTTAATGCCAAAAAGTAACAGGAGATATTATGCTTGAAATCGGATTAGTCAAAGAAGTTGAAATCATCGATATGAATCACACAGGTCAAGGCGTTGCCAAGATTAATAATTTTGTTGTATTTGTAAGCGATGCCATAACCGGTGATAAAGTTAAAATAAAAATTACAGATACAAATAAAAATTATGCAGTCGGAGAAATAATAAGCATTATTAAGCCCTCTGAATTCAGAATAGAGCCACACTGCCCACATTTCCAACAATGCGGAGGATGTCAGCTCATGCATATGGATTACAAGGAGCAGTTGAAATACAAACGAGACAGAGTAATAAACGAATTTAGAAGAGCCAAAGTGAATTTTGAAGAATCGATTGTAAATGATACAATAGGTATGGATGAGCCATACAGATACAGAAATAAAACTGCCTTTTCTGTAACTGAAAAAAACAATGAAATTCAAATCGGACCCTATGAACAAAGTACATACAATACAGTTAACATTACAAGCTGCTTAATACAAAGCAAAGCTGCTGACGAAGTTGTGATAATCTTTAAAAACTTAATGGAGAAATACAATATCAAAGCTTATGATAAGAAAACAAGAAAAGGAATTGTAAGAAATATTGTAATCAGAAACAATCAAAAAAGTCAGTTAATGCTCATAATAGTCACAACAACCGAGAATTTTCAAAACAAGGAGCTATTGGTCAATGAATTATCACAAATACAAAATATTATAACAATAGTTCAAAATATAAATAATAAAGACACAAATTTAATCATGGGCAGAAAAAATATTACTCTTTATGGTGAAAGTACAATAATTGATACTATTGATGATTTGAGCTTCACAATTTCTCCCGAAACATTCTTTCAAATCAATCCAATTCAGACAGAAAAGCTCTACCAAACCGCCATTGAATATGCAGACATAGATAAAGATGATGTTTGTTTTGATATTTATTGCGGAATAGGCACCATATCTTTAATGGCAGCAAAAAAGGCAAAACGAGTATATGGAATAGAATTAGTTGAGCGCTCAATTATAAATGCAAGAGAGAATGCCAAAAAAAACAACATATCCAATGTTGAATTTTATGCAGGTAAAGCAGAAGAAATACTCCCAAAACTTTATAAGCAAAATATAAAAGCGGATATAATAATTGTTGACCCTCCAAGGAAAGGCTGCGAAAAAGAAGTAATTGACACCATAATCAGCATGTCACCGGAAAGACTTGTCTATGTTTCCTGCAATCCGTCCACCTTGGCACGAGATGTCAAATTATTGGAATATGGCGGGTACAACGTAATAAAAGTACAGCCTGTAGACCAATTTTCATGGTCGGTACATGTTGAGACGGTTGTATCTCTCTCCCACAAAAAAGCAGATACACATATCAACATAAATGTAGAGTTTGGTGATGATAAAGGGCAGATTCCTATTGATACGATAGCGAGAAAAGCTGAAGAAAGTAAAAAAATAATATAGTGAAAATATTTTGATGAAATATGTATAATAAAGGAAAAGCGTATTGGGAGATATTATATGAATTTTGAATACACACAAAAAATCAAAACATTCGTAAAGTAAAATGTGATTTATAACACTAAGGAAACTGAATATATAGCTGAACCTTATTGAACATAGAAAGGATAATGTGAATGAATAAAAGTTTTTATAATGAAATCAAAAATATTTTAACCATAGCAAGGAATAAGGTTTATCAGTCTGCTAATTTTGCTATGGTTGAAGCATATTGGAATATCGGAAAATCTATTATAGAAGAGCAAGGTGGAAATGAAAAAGCTGAATATGGAACTGGCTTGCTGAATGAATTATCAAAGCAAATGACACAAGATTTTGGCAAGGGATTCACTGTTGCAAATCTGAAAAATATGCGGCAGTTTTATTTGATTTTTCCAAAAGGCTACGCATTGCGTAGCGAATTGAGTTGGACACACTATCGACTTTTAATGCGTGTAGAAAGCGAAAATGCACGTGAATTTTATATGCAGGAGTCTGTGAAGTCTCAATGGAGTACCAGACAGCTTGAACGCCAGATAAATTCTTTTTTTTATGAAAGACTATTATCTAGTAAAAATAAAGAAAAGGTAGCAGCGGAAATCCAAACACTGGAGCCGGAAAAAACTCCAGAGGATATTATTAGAGACCCATATGTACTTGAATTTCTTGGTTTGAACCCAAGCGATGATTTTTTTGAGAGCGATTTAGAACAGGCATTGATTACACATTTGCAAAAATTTTTATTAGAGCTAGGTAGAGGATTTTCGTTTGTAGCAAGGCAGAAAAGAATTACTTTTGATGGTCGACATTTTAGAATAGACCTTGTATTTTATAACTATATTTTAAAATGTTTTGTTTTGATTGATTTGAAAATTGGAGATTTGACGCATCAGGATTTGGGGCAAATGCAGATGTATACCCATTATTATGAGCGAGAGTTAATGAATGAGGGAGATAATCCCCCAATTGGAATTGTATTATGTGCAGATAAAAGTGAATCTGTGGTAAAA
>ENA-UOOR01001442-UOOR01001442.1-fermentation-metagenome-genome-assembly--contig:-NODE-1442-length-27994-cov-3.328967_pt1 | contig 27994 bp, 30 predicted proteins | sample MGYA00245780_ERZ724029 | MGnify/ENA primary metagenome ERZ724029 (study PRJEB28704, sample SAMN03018315) | fermentation metagenome | biome: anthropogenic terrestrial biome; feature: soil; material... | reverse complement strand
GTCATGAAAACCGGTACCCATCCCATGCAGACGCGGCTGCGTCTGTTCCTCGACTGGGGCATTACCTTCGACCGCATCTACGAGGTGCCGGAAAAGGCCGCGCGCAAGGTCGCCTACGCCGACAAGGACGAGTTGGAGCGTCGTATCATGACGCGCTATCACGCCGACAGGGCGGCAGAGGATGCCCCAACCTCCAATCAGCGCGCCCAAAGCGGCATGAGCCATATGCAGTCCAATTACAGCCTGCGGGAATCCAAAAGTCAGCAGCGGGCACAGTCACAGGAGGACAAGAGATGAGTTATTTTGGAAGCATCTACGCCGAGGACATTCCGCACCGCGCCAAGACGGTCTATATGTACCTGAAGGATCGCTCCAACGCCAAGGGCGAGTGCTGGCCCGGCATCAAGACCATCGCACGGGAGCTGAACCTCTCCCGTAGTACGGTCAAGCGGGCCATTGCCGATCTCACCGCGCATGGATACTTAAAAAAGGAGCCGCAGTTCCGTGAAAACGGTAGCAGCAGCTCCAATTTGTATTCGATTGATAAATTGCGTCTGTGATAAAGCGGAAAAAACACACACTTCCGCCAAGGGGCTACTTTACTTATTCATTGGACCCAGCCGGGGTTCAGGATGAACCCCCTTGAAGGACTCATTCTAAGGAAACGATTATAGGCAGAGAAAAGGTCATGGATTTTCATCGATAACCCTATTGCTTGTCAGCCTTCATCAACGTAAGCCAGTCGTTGTATGATATCAGCTTAATCCTGAGAGTGAGCGCATTACAATATCGACATCTTGATTCTCAAGTTCTTGAATGATATGCAAATAAGTCTTTTGAGTTGTTGTCATACTTGCATGACCCAAGCGCCTTGCAACACTGGCGATGGATATCGTCTACAATTCTTACGTTATAGTAATTAAGGAGCCTTCTATGCAAAAGCAGGGCGCTATTAGCGATTAACCGCCTGGCCGCGGCGGTCGTGCTCAAACAGCGCGGTCACCATGCACCATGGCTCCGGCGGAAGTGCACCATTTCAATGAAAATCATGCACCACGCCCCGCAGTATGGCTGCCCCATTGTGGCGGAATGCTCATTTAGTCAGCCACTTTGATCCGGTCGGAGTGAGAGCTAAGAAAAAACTCTGTGAACTCAAATATAATATTGACTATCGCCGGATTTTGTGCCATACTAATTTTGATTATATTTGAGGAGGCAGCGCGATGGCTATTAGCTACAACAGATTATGGAAGTTGCTCATCGATCGAAAAATGAAGAAGAAGGACTTGCAGAAGATGTCCGGCATTAGTTCGTCCTCCGTTGCAAAACTCGGAAAGAACGAAAATGTGAATACCGAGATACTTCAAAAAATCTGCTTAGCATTGCACTGTGACGTTAGCGATATCATGGAAATGGAAGATGATACTAACGTATAAATCCGCTTTGGACACGGGCTTTGCGGCAACAGTAATTAGAATGAGGTATCGATAATGAGAAAAATGAAAACGGTTGATTTGTTTTGCGGCTGCGGAGGATTGTCATTAGGCTTTCAAAACGCAGGTTTTGATATAGTTGCGGCGTACGATAACTGGAAGCCGGCAGTCGACGTTTACCGCATGAATTTTAGCCACCCGATATATGAGCAGGACTTGGCGGACACTCAGACTCAAACAGGCATCAAAGATCTCGCTCCTGATATTATAATTGGAGGTCCCCCTTGCCAGGACTTTTCTTCAGCAGGACATAGAAATGTTAATTTAGGACGAGCTGTTTTAACGACCACCTACTGCGATATCATCACGTCGGTTCGTCCTCAGTATTTTCTCATGGAAAACGTACCTGAAATCACTAAAAAGGACATTTTGGCCGATGTCCTTGAAAGATTTAGAGAAGCGGGTTATGGATTGTCATCAACCGTGTTGGATGCGAGTCTGTGTGGAGCACCACAATCGCGAAAGCGGTATGTTCTTGTTGGAAGCCTTGGAGACGATGATGGCTTTTTACAGAAATACATTGAATCAAATCTGGCAAGCGCACCTATGACCATGCGTCAATACTTTACCAAAATCGGCTATGATTTCGGAGTCGATTATTATTTTCGTGTTCCGAGGAGCTACAACAGACGTGGGGTGTTTAGTATTGATGAACCATGCCAGACGATTCGTGGCGTGGACAGGCCCATACCGAGCGGCTATAAAGGACATCCGGCCGATCCCGTCGAGATAGGCCCGAGAGTTCGTGCGTTGACTGTGCTTGAGAGAAGTTACATTCAAACCTTTCCTTCAACATTCAAATTTGAGGGAACTAAATCCAACCTAAATCAGATGATTGGAAACGCCGTTCCAGTGAAGCTTGCTGAATATATTGCGTGCGCCATCATCGAGTATGATAAAACACGTATAAAGTGAGGATGTTTCTATGAGAACTGTGGATTTGTTTTGCGGCTGCGGTGGAATGTCTCTGGGGTTTCAAAACGCTGGAGCTGAAGTATTAGCCGCATATGATAATTGGGAGCCTGCTATAAATATCTACCGAGACAATTTTAAACATCCGGTTCACTCCCTCGATTTGAATTCCCCCGAAGCAATTGGTCATATAAAGGCCTATAAGCCCGAAATGATCATTGGCGGTCCACCATGTCAGGATTTTTCTATCGCAGGAAACAGAAATATGGGTGAACGCGCCAATTTGACGATTCGATTCGCAACTATAGTAAGCGAAATACGCCCAACATGGTTCGTTATGGAAAACGTATATAACATAGAACGAATGCCCATCCTCCCAAAGGCAAAAAAAATACTCAAGAAGGCCGGCTACGGAATCACTATTCGTATCTTAAATGCGAGTCACTGCGGAGTCCCACAAGCTCGTAGGCGTTTCTTTATGATTGGACTCCTTGGCGCTAAAGATGATTTTCTCGGTAGATCATTGGATTTGGCGCAATCCAAGGTGCAAATGACTGTAAGAGACTATTTGGGCGATTCTCTCAATACACAGTTTTATTATATGCATCCGCGTAGCTATAATCGGAGAGGGGTATTTAGCATTGACGAGCCGAGTGCAACTATTCGTGGTGTCAACAGGCCCATCCCTCAAGGCTACAAAAAGCATCACGGAGATAAAGCCGATCCGGCTGAAGGCGGTGTGCGTGAACTGACTGCAAAGGAACGCAGTTATATACAAACCTTTCCAGTTGGATTTGTTTTTGAAGGAAAGAAAACGGACATTGAACAAGCCATAGGAAACGCAGTTCCCGTTAAATTAGCAGAATTTGTGGCTCGAAGAATCATCGAGTATTCGCAGAAGGGGAGCGAGGGACATTCATGACTATAGATTATGATAAAGTTCAAAACGCAGTTAAGTCCTTGGGCACTGTTACGGACAACGACGCCTTTTTAGAGGGATTTCTCTCTGCGTTCGGTTTTCCGTCAGCGACATATACTCGCCTAATGGCGAGGAAAAAAAGTTTTGTCAACGAAGGCTTGCATATTCAAGGTAACGGCGGAATCTTCTATTTATCTACAACTGCGGCTAATTTGAATTCTGAGTTAAATATCCTGAAAAAGAACGATCTCAGTAAAATAAAAGAAGCGTTTATTATAATTGTCAATGAAACGGAGCTTCTTGGATACGAGCGAGATACATGCGACATATTAGAGACGAGCAAATCCGACCTTTATCGTTATATCGAGTTCTTTTTTTCGTTATTGGGCATAAAGGCGGATTCAGCCTCCGAACAAATGAAAACGGCGGATAAAAAGGCTGCCGAAAAATTTGCATCGCTATATAACGAGCTGAATATAAAGAACCCGAACAGGAGTGCCGACATTGCGGAATTGCTATGCCGTCTCCTGTTTTGTTGTTTTACCGACAGTTTGGGTCTGTTGACTAACGGAGGGCTCCGCGGCTTGCTATCATCATATTCTGATGTTTCAGGTTCAGATACCGACGAGTTTTTGCGTAATCTATTTATCGCATTGAAATCTAAGACCCGCACTACTCTGCCAGGTTACTTTGCAAACGTGAAATACCTTGATTCACGGTTATTTCCCATCGACCTTATAGCACTTAGCTACAACAAAACTGCTCGTGGACTTATTCTTGATTTATTGTCTTTAAACTGGTCTGATATAAGCCCTGACATACTTGGCGCACTTATGCAGTCAATTGTCCGCGAAGACGCCGGAAACTCATGTGGTAATTATACGTCGACCGCAAACATACAAAAAGTTATCGGGCCCTTATTTCTAAATGAATTATACCGTTCATTTGAGAAGGTGAAGGAAAGTCGCGAAGACTGTGAATCGCTATTACAGAGGATTAAAGCAATATCAATATTAGATCCGTCGAGCGGTGCCGGGAATTTTCTTCTTGTTTCATACAAGGAGCTGAATAAACTGATTCGAAAAATACGGGCGGCTATTGTCGTTCAAAGTAACGGCGTTCAAGCAACGGAGTCTACATCGTTAGAACAGACCGCCCAATACGACAGTGACGATATTATGCCGTGGGAAAATTTTTATGGAATTGAAGAAGACTCTTTTTCATGCTCCATCGCTCGTTTAGGGTTTCTATTTGTCGTGTGTCAAGAAGCGCGAGAGACACAGGATGTCAAAAGAGTCTTTACGAAAACTATTGAGGTACTGTTTGGTGACAACATTGCCAATAGCAATGCCACTCGCATTGATTGGGAAACGGTGTGTCCAGGTTATGGCGAAACCTACTTGATTGGGAACCCTTCATATGTTGGAGCGAGAAAACAAACGGCAACGCAGAAAGCAGATTTGGTCAGGGTCTTCTCCGAATATAGTAGAATATCAAATCTGGACTACGCAGCTTGCTGGTTTATGCTCGCCACAAAGTATATCTGCGCTCATGGTGGCGGCTTTGCTTTCGTAACGACAAATTCGCTTACACAAGGTGAGCAAGTTCAATTATTATGGCCAAAGTTATTTGATAAAGGTGTGCATATTCGTTTTGCCTATTCATCTTTCAAGTGGAGAAACGATGCGCGTAATAGAACGGCGGTAACTGTTGTGGTAATCGGTGTTGTCACCAATTTTGATGTGCGGTTACGGGAACTATATACGGCTACTACTGTCTATGAACCAAAGAGTATTAGCCCATACTTAGTTCCGGGTGATACGATAGTTAAAAAGCATAGTAATCCAATAAGCGCGTTGCCGAAGATGATTAAAGGGAATATGCCGCTTTATTGGAGCGATTATTTGTTATCGCACGAGCAAAAAAACGACATTGTGGCGCAGGACCCCCGCACAGAAAAATTCCTAAAAAGAGTTGTCGGAGCAGAAGAATTCATTAATGGAATTGAGCGCTGGTGTTTTTGGATAAGAGATGCCGAACTTCAAGAAGCGTCAGAAATTCCATACATTGCTGATTGCATCGAAAAAGTTCGGCAGGCCAGGCTTTCCAGCGCAGATAAGTCGGCTCAAGCTCACGCTTCCCATCCTCATCAATTTAGAGAAACAAATGAGACGCATACAAGCTCTCTCGTTATTCCGTCCGTGTCATCGGAAAACAGAGTATACATTCCTATTGGTTTTGTGGATAAAAAAATTATTGTCACTAACCTTGCCTTTGTCGTTTATGACTGTGAACCGTGGATATTTGGCGTTGTGACATCAATGATGCATAATGTATGGATCAGAACGGTTTGCGGCGCATTAGAAACGCGAATACGCTACTCATCGCAACTCGGCTACAATACGTTTCCTTTCCCAAATATAAGCAAGGAACAAAAAGCAGCGATACAGCAACAAGTATTTGCCATAATTGCAACACGTGAGCTATATGTGGGTAAGACATATGCGGAATTATATGATCCCGATACAATGCCTGATGAGCTGCGTTACGCTCATTATTTGCTGGATTGTGTAATTGACCGTTGCTATAGAGACACACCATTCGTTTCCGACCGCGATCGGTTAGAATGTTTATTTGAACTTTATAACAAACTGGGAGGTTAATCAAATGGAGAACGTCGTAAACATCACTTATGAAGCTACCGGAAAGAGTACGCAGGTCGACGCTCTTGGTATGCGAGAAATGCAAGCTCGTGCGTATGCCGCCCGCAAATCTCAGTATCTCTTAATAAAAGCGCCGCCAGCATCAGGAAAATCGAGAGCTCTGATGTTCATCGCCTTGGACAAACTCAAGGATGGAGATGTAAAAAAGGTTATCGTTGCCGTTCCCGAACGAGCGATAGGTAGCTCTTTTTCGTCTACGAAACTGACCGCTAATGGATTTCATAGCGATTGGATTGTACAAGATAGGAATAATCTTTGCGTCCCCGGCGCGGATACGAGTAAAAGCAAAGTTGATGCCTTTGTCCGTTTCCTTGATTCTGACGAAGACAACATCCTTCTCTGCACCCACGCCACATTGCGCTTTGCTTTCGACAAAGCTGGTGTAGACAAATTCAAAAACTGTTTGGTAGCCGTCGATGAATTTCATCATGTATCGGCAGACTACGAAAGCAAACTGGGAGAACTGGTTAGGGCGCTTATGGCGCAGCAGAACGTACACATACTTGCAATGACCGGCTCGTATTTTCGCGGCGATGGAATTCCTGTTTTAACCGGCGAGGACGAAGCTAAGTTCTATAAAGTGACGTATAACTATTACGAACAGTTAAATGGATACAAGTATTTGAAGTCTCTCGGCATCGGCTTTCACTTTTACACGGGTCGCTATACCTCGGCTATTTCAGAGGTGTTGGATACTGATCAAAAAACGATCTTACACATACCAAGCGTAGCGTCCGGAGAATCAACTAAGGATAAATATATCGAGGTAGACACTATTCTTGATGCCATTGGCGATGTTGAAAGGGTTGATCCACTTACAAACATAATATATGTCAAGAGACGTTCAGATGGGAAGATAATTAAGGTTGCCGATTTAGTAAACGATAACCCATCCGAGCGTGAGAAAGTCGTTGCATATCTACGTGAAATTAAGGCCGTGGATGATATGGATTTGATAATCGCTCTCGGCATGGCAAAGGAGGGATTTGACTGGCCTTACTGTGAACACGCTCTAACTGTTGGCTATCGCGGCTCCTTAACAGAAATCATTCAAATTATCGGCCGTTGTACAAGAGATAGCGCAAATAAAACGCATTCTCAGTTTACGAATCTCATTTCCGAGCCTGACGCAGAAAACGACGAGGTTGTTGAGTCGGTAAACAATATGCTGAAGGCGATAACGGCTTCGCTCCTTATGGAACAAGTCCTCGCGCCAAGCTTTAGCTTTAAGCCCAAGAAGCCAGACGAGGATGAAAGCGGAGACGATGGGCGAACCATTCGTGTTGGTGGTTTGCGTGAACCCACAACACAACGAGTTAAGAACATTGTGGATTCCGACTTGACGGAGTTAAAAGCCAGCATTCTGCAGGACCCCGATGTAATAAAATCCGTAAATGGCGCCATTGACCCTGAAGTTGTCAATAAGGTGTTGATCCCTAAAATAATCTTAACGAAGTATCCAGACCTATCCCGTGAAGAGGTCGAAGAGGTAAGGCAGCACGTTGTAACCGACATGGTCACCCGCCATGCTACCGTTACGCAGGTGGGCGATCGCAGATTTATCGATATGAGCGGAAAATTCATCAATATCGAAGAATTGAACATCGATCTTATTGATGCAATAAATCCGTTCCAACAAGCATTTGAAGTCTTGTCTAAGTCTATAACGCCGAAAGTTTTGAAATCAATTCAAGATTGTATCTCGGCGTTTAAGGTAAGTATGACCGATGACGAGGCCGCTATTCTGTGGCCCAAAATCAATGAGTTCGCCAAGACAATGCGACGTCCGCCTTCTCTTGACGCACTCGACCCTCATGAGCGGAGACTTGCAGAAGCTCTGGCCTATCTAAAGCAAGTTAAGCGAGGAATGAAAAATGGATGATGAGAGCCGCAAATCAAAATTACAAGAGATTTTTGATAGCGATCCGCTTGGCTTGCTTGATGTAAAGGAAACGCCAAAGCAAGAGTGTCGGAATGAAAACTGGAGACTTATAGAGCAGTTTCAAGAAATAGTGCAGTTTTACGAGGATAATGGTCATAGGCTTCCGAGTACCGAAGGAGGTGATATGACCGAATATACTCTTGCAGCAAGATTATCGGCTATCCGATCCGACCCTAAAAAGGTAAAAATACTTCACGATTATGATTTGTATAACCTCCTCCAATCTGAGGAAGTCAAATCTATATCACTTGAAGAGTTGCTGACGGAGGACCCTCTCGGATTACTCGTAACGGATGACGAAAGCGACAGCATCTTCAAACTTTCGCACGTGAAGCCGACCGATAGGCTTCGCCCAGATTATATTGCGAGACGTAAGATATGCAAAGACTTTGATATGTATGAGGCGGCTTTCAAACAAATCCACGCTGATCTCGAAAGCGGACGCAGAAAACTGGTAGATTTCAAGGGTCAAGAAGATTTGGTCGAAGGACAATATTTTGTGTTGCGAGGGGTCGTATTTTATTTGGAAGTAGACAATGCCGGCCTAACCGAGAAGACTTATGATGGGCAGGTTTACCGCAGAAAAGATGGGCGGACTCGTTGCATATTCGATAACGGTACAGAATCTACTATGTTGTTCCGATCTCTCACAAATGCGATGCGGATTGATGGATTTGGCATCAGCGAAATCCAAGAGAATAACAGCGGTACGGAAAAGATCGAACAGGATGACGTGCAAAATGGGTATATCTATGTACTGAGGAGCCTAAGTCGAAACCCTAAGATTCGCCAGTTGCGTAATCTATATAAAATAGGTTATTGCTCTGGCGATGTAACGGTAAGGATTCAGAATGCAGCGAAAGAACCAACCTACCTTATGAGTGATGTCGAGGTGGTTTTAACCGCCCGCTGCTATAATTTAGATGTTCCATACTTGGAAGCTAATATTCATCGGTTTTTCGCTGGGTGCAATATCCAGTTTGAAATTCGAGACGATCAGGGCATCATGCATTATCCACGTGAATGGTTTACTGTTCCTCTTTCGATTGTCGAGGATGCAATACAGCTAATTGTGAAGCGGGATATTGAACATTACCGTTATGATGCCTCGTTGAAAATGATAATCAGGCTCTAATAGATAACCATGATGACATCCTCAATGGCAGTTGTCTGAAGCGAGTGGCGCGTACAGCGAATGCAACGGTGTGTGGAACGGTGAAACGCATTCCGGCTGAGGTTTTCAAGGAAGAATGTGAGCTTCTGCGGACGTTGACCGAGTGCTCCGTCGTTTGCCGCACCGTCTGTAAGGGCAACATCATGGGTTATATTTAATAATTCTGCTCGAGTTTTCTGTGATAAAATATTGAGGATATATTTGCGCGTAGGGTGATTATTTCGGTGCGATTGAACCCCCGGGGGCTGAGAAATTGGACAGCTCGAGCCGCCGTATTAATAGGACAACTAATACTTCAGGAAATAAAATATAGGGGGTGGTGTCATGAACATAGAAAGCAAACTGCGGCCGCTATATCTCGCCAAAATACTTTTGTCGCAGACGGACGACGAGCATTCGCTCACTACAAATGAACTCTCCGAGATTCTGGAGCGGGAGTATCACATCAGCGCCCACCGCACCACCATTGGCGAGGATATCAAGGTGCTGGCGCAGGCGGGTCTTGATGTGGATATGATCAAATCCACGCAGAATAAGTTCCGCATTCTCTCCCGTGATTTTGATATCGCTGAGCTGAAGCTCCTGATTGACGCCGTGGAATCATCAAAGTTTATTACGGAAAAAAGAAGCGATACCCTGATTGAAAAGCTCCAACGGCAGGCCAGCCTTCACAGTGCGGAGGCATTGAAACGCAATCTGCGAGCCTGCAGCCGGTTTAAGCCGGACAATGAAGAAGTCATCTACATTGCCGACGCCGTCAACGCGGCAATCAACGCCGGGAAAAAGATCTCATTCCAATACTTCGACTATAATGTCCGCAAGGAAAAGGAACTGAGGAACGGCGGCATCGCATACAGCTTCAGCCCCTATTACCTGATTTGGGACGGCGACTGCTATTACATGGTGGGTTACTCCGACAAGCATCACAATATTGGAAACTTCCGTATGGACAGGGTCTATCAGCAGCCAAAGATTTTGCCTGAAGACGCTGTGCCGGTCCCCGCCGACTTTGATATTAACGAATATGTCTCCACTTCCTTCCGGATGTACAACAGCGAGCGCCGGAAGGTGGAACTGATTTGCGACAACAGCACCATGGACGCCATGCTTGACCGCTTTGGCATGGAGGTGGAAACCCATGAAAATGATGCGAAGTCGTTTCTCGCTGTGGTAAATGTGGCTGTCAGCCATGTCTTTTATGCCTGGGTATTTGGCTTTGGCGGCAAGGTGAAAATCAAAAGCCCGGAGGATGTCCGGGCGGGCTATGCGGCGATTCTGCGCGAAGCGGAAAAAGCGATCCAATAATTACATAGTACTGTGGTTTAAACGAGGTGTCGCTTCTGAGTGACACCTCGTTCCTTTTGGGAAAACGCATATTGTAATCCGTGAAGAAATGCTTATAATGAGAATTACGAAGCAGGTTGCTTCTTAATGTAGAAAGGTTGCGTGTGACATGAAAAGACGGAGTACAGAAACCATGAAAAAGATCCGGGATTTTGCGGAACAGTATTTCTTGGATTATGGTCGGTCTCCATCCACCACGCTGATTGCCAATGAAGTGGATGTCTCCCGCGGCACCGCCTATAAATATCTTGTTGAGATGAATGACAAAGGCTTGATCTCCTACGACGGCAAGAAAATCACGACGCCTCTGACCCGGAGCAGCAATGCGGACCGTTCGCTGGCTCCCATTGTCGGCGCTATCCGCTGCGGCTCCCCGGAGGAAGAACGGGAGGAAATTCAAGAGTATGTTTCTCTCCCGGCCTCCATTTTTGGATACGGAGATTTTTTCATCCTGACGGCCAAGGGCGATTCCATGAATCTGGCCGGCATCGACGAGGGCGATCTTATTGTCGTTGAAAAAGGTGTGCAGGAGCGTGTCGGCGATATCGTTGTGGCGCTGGATGACAACAATTGCAATACACTCAAACGGCTGGCCTATGACAAGGGTAAGAGGAAACACTATTTGCAGGCGGAGAGCAGCAACCCTGCCAATCATGACTTATATCCCCGGCATATATCGGTTCAGGGCGTTGCCCGGAACGTGATCAAGAAACTCTGACGCAAGGCGGGACAAGCCTTGCTGCAATCAGGACAGGAGGTGCAGTCCCATGCAGAAAGCATATGTTTCCGTGATCTGCCGCTGTGACAAAGAGGGCGTCATGCAGCCGATCCGGATCTGTTGGGATGACGGCAGGAGCTGGGATGTTAAAAGAGTCCTGCACACCTGCACGGCGGCCCATCATGAATTTGAAGGAATTCGCTATACGATCAAAATAGGAAGTGCGGAAAAATATCTGTACCGAGACGGTCGGCAATGGTACGTTGACCGTTCTCCGTAGTGGAGGTGGACTATGAATCATGATGATTTTTTCCCATGAGCAGCTTGACGAACTCGGGGAGGGCTTGATTCGGCAGTATTTGGGCGGCGAGGCGGATCGCTGTCTGTGCGTGGATATTGAGGGGTTCGTGACGGACTTTCTCGGGCTGCCGCTTCTGTATCGTTCCTTCGCCGAGCAGGACACCGATAAGATCGGTTTCATCTCAGATGGCATTACGCCGATTCGGGTCTATGAGCAGCGAAAGATTGTGCCAATGATTTTCCCCAAGGGCGCTATTGTAATTGAGAGCTTTCTGCGCCGCGAAAAAGAAAGCGGGCGGCGGAGATTTACCATCAGCCACGAAAGCGCACATTTTGTAATGGATCGAACCGTTCCCCAGGCGAGCTTCCATCGTGAGTATGACAACGAACGGATATATTCCCCCGCGGAGCTGAAGGATCTGTTCAGTATCCGGGAAACGCAGATCGACCGGATGGGCGCGGCGCTGCTGATGCCTCGGTTTATGGTCTGGAATGTGGCGGCGGCATTTGGCGTGCCGGACGGCGTCCCAATATTCGGGGAAAGCGTTCTCAAGGTTTCAGACCGTCTGCTGATTCAGGAGATGGCCAATGCAATGGGCGCGTCCTTCGCGGCTTTCCTGATTCGGCTCCGGGAGCTGGGCCTGCTGCAGCGGCGCGATATCTCGGAATACATCACCACCGAAATGGGTCTTGGAAGGACTGGTGATCCGCTGTGACACAGGTGCGCGTCTATCAGCAGAAAAATGAGCTTTCTCGGGAGGTCAGGCAAAAGCTGGACAACTCCCGGCAGGAGGCGGCCAGCCTGACGCTGCGGGATATCACTTGCCCCTATTGCGGCTATCTCGTAGAGCGTGTCTTTTCGGATATCACCGGTCACAAAATGGTGTTTTGTAAAAAATGCAAAGAAGAATACCCGGTCAACCTCGGCTATTTCCGCCGCATGAAGCGTGGACGCTATGCTGTTCATCCGCAGCGGGAACGCCAGCACCGATAACAACAACTGAATAAACTGCAATACTTTTAATCGAGCAAGCGGAGAGAAACCGGCGTAAGCCGGCAGAGACTGCCAAGCGCCGTACGAAGTCGGATTGAGTACATCTATTACTCAGTCTGATTTGTACGGCGCTTTTGTGCTGCCCGGATTATCTTCGTACTGCGTTAAAAGTCCTTTTCCGACTGGCTCGGGAAAGGACTTTTTATGTTCCTGTCCCATTGGCAATGCCAGATCGCTGAATATCCCTGACCTCCGAATTTTTGCTTTTCCACAAAAATTCAAAAATTCGGAGGTTAAGAAAATGAGTTACAACAACGCGCTGGAGAAAAAGAAGTTTCAAAAAGAATGGCAGAAAATCCGTGTGGAATATGAGTCGGCGGGAATGGACGAGGACTCCATCCAGAAGATGTACGACTTTGACTGGAAATACCACCTGAGCAACCGCCGCTATCGGGAGCATACGCAGCCCCTCAACGAAAAAGCGTTGGAGGACGAGGATGACGGAATGTCACCCCTGCTTGAAAAATTTGCAGAATGCGTTTCTTGCAGCATGGATTTTGCGGAGGGCGATTTAGGCTTTTGGCGTGTGGAGGAAATCGAGGATGGACGGCTTGCCGCAAGGCTCAAGGCTCTGCCAATCGCCAGCTTGGAGCTCATGATCCTCTTTGCGGTAGACGGTTATACACAAACTGAAATTGCCCGGCTTCAACATACCACAAGGCAAAACATCTGCAACAAAATCAGCAGAATCAAGAAAACTCTGAGATGACCGTGTACAAAAGGCTGTTTTCACCGGCTACCACTTGAGGGGACAAATAGGATTTTCCTCATTGCTCTTTGAAAAATACCGCCCATGGCGGTCATATCCGATAGCGAGAACACATTAGCTGACGGTCCTGTGAAACAGGAAAGCGATACCGGGGATGCGCCAAGACCCGCCTGTGGAGATTTCTCCATGAAGCGACGGCCAAAAGGCGGCGAGCGCGCACCCATCCCCGGTCGGCGGTTTTGGCAAGCCGTTCGCAACGACCCCGTCAGCCTACAATGATACTTCCGTCCAGCCACAGTCTCAAACAATGGGGGCGGTCCGGAGAGATCCTCGGGAGGGTTCGATTCCCATGAAGCGGCGCCAGCCGCTGTTCTCGCTTTTCGCCTTGGCTCGGGAAGTAGTGTCGAACAGAGCCAGCACAGAATTAAAAAACGGAGGCCGCTCAAATGCACGGAAGCAAGCCCATGCTTGTCTAACCAACCCGAGCGGCCTCCCTTCTACATAAAAACGATGGAGGTATATCTCATGAATCAGAATTTTCACGATTTTTATCGGGGCGAAATCTATTACGCACTTCTGGAACCGGCTTACGGCCATGAACAGGGCGGGACGCGCCCTGTCCTCATCCTGCAAAATGATGTCGGCAACTACTACTCCCCAACGGTTATCGTCACAGCGGCTACCACGCAGAAGCATAAGAAGCAGAACCTGCCCACCCACGTTGAATTGGAAAATGTAGAGGGGCTGCCGGATACATCCGTTTTCATGCTGGAAGTTCTCCGAACCATAGATAAGCGCCGAATCCGCAGCTATGCTGGCAAACTCACCGATGAGCAGATGGATCGGATCGATACCGCGCTGCGAATCAGCCTTCGGCTGGATGAGGACGCCTATCTTCCCACAGAAGTGGAGGCTCCGTGATGAATGCCGTGCTGAAGATTGATCCAGAGTTTGAATCCATCTGCCCTGTATTGACCAATGACGAATATGCGCAGCTTGAAGAAAACATTCTCTCCGAGGGACTTATCCTTACGCCGCTCGTTGTGTGGGATGGAACCATTATCGACGGCCATAACCGCTATAAGATCGCGCAGGCACATCCCGGCATTGAGTTTAGAACGCATGAAAAGCATTTTGAGAGCCGCTATGAGGCGCTGTCGTGGATCTGCAAAAACCAACTCGGTCGAAGGAACCTGACACCACAGGACAAGAAATATCTTGTTGGCAAACGATACGAGGCTGAAAAAAAGGCCAATGGAGCGGTAGACGGTTTTCGTGGAAATCAGCACACAAAGCTGGTAGTGGATCAAATTGATCCACTACCAGATCCTCATGTCACCCGGCAACGCATAGCGGATGAATCCGGTACAAGTCCCGGCTATGTGCAGCGTGCAGAAAGATATGCAAAAGGCGTAGATGCGGCTGAAGAAGTCCTTCCCGGCATTAGAAAGGAGATCCTGTCTGGTTCACTAAAGGCCACAGATCCTGAGGTTGCTGCCATAGCCAAGACTCCACCGGAAATGCGCCGCCAGAAAACAGAAGAACTTCGTGTTCCGAAAGAAAAGACGCCAAGGAAAGCCGTCCGCGAAGAACTGCAAGCTATCCGCAAGATAGCTGCCGATATGCGTCCGGATGTTCCGCCGGCCCCAACCAGCGAAGATTCTATTCTGGAAACCCTGCACGGAGCAGTAATGGATATGATCCGTGTCTGTAACACCCTGTTTTCGGATTTCCCGCGCTTGCTGGCGGATAGTGCCTATAAAACCAAGGTCATAGAAATCATGCAGGAACCTAAACAGTATATTTTAGAATTAGAAGGAGAGCGAAAATGAAAGCAGAAGAAATGCCCTACGAAATCATGAATATCAACAGCAAAGAGATCATCATTCCCAAAGCCTATCAGCGCAGGCTTCATCCGCCGCGTGTTGCCAGAATCGTTGCAAATTTCGATGAACATATCGCCAACGAGCCAAAAATTAGCTACCGTGATGGTAACTACTATGCCTTTGACGGTCAGCATTCTATTGCCTCAAGAAAAATGATGAATAACGGCGAGGATCTGCCCATTCGCTGCAAGGTGTATCGCGGCCTGACGGAAAGCGATGAGGCTCTGCTCTTTGCACAGCAGACCGGCGAATCCGCCCCGCTGACTGCCAGCGCTGAGATGCGTGCGCTGATTTTCGCTGGGGACAAAAATGCGACGGCGTTCCTCCACGCAACGGAGGCCGCTGGCTTCCATCTCGGTTTCGAGCAGGGTTGTGGCAGCAAACGGATTATCTGCATCAACACAGCTTTTTCTGAGTTCAAAAGGGTTGGCGCCGAGTTGTACAAGGAAGCACTTGATGTTCTTCAAGCTGCATGGGGCGGCGCCCCCGAATCCCTTCGCGCAGAAACGCTGGTGGGTGTAATCGCTTTTGTTGAACTGTATCATAGAGAGTATGATCCCAAACGCCTGGTAAACAAGCTCCGCAATGTCGACCCCATCACCGTCTACCGCAGCGGTAGAACGGATATCAATCTCCCCGGCACAAAGAAGTATCTCAATCAGGTCTACCGCATCTACAACGGTGCGAGCCGGAAATGCACGCTCCCAATGAAGTTCTGACCTGACCGTGCTTTCCAAATCTAAATGGGAGGAATCTGTTTAATGAATGGTGCCAACGCAAATATTGATTACTGCGGTGTGATCAATCTGCTGCATTGCCTGCTGAAAAGCGGGCAATGCACAGAGAAGGAAGTCCGAAAAATAGCCGCCAGAATTGCCGCAAAATGGGGCGCGGACATTTTCTTTTTCTCTTGATTTTTTCTTGAGATTTCAATAGCTTTCCGGTGCTGGTTATGGTATTGTGTGTGCTTGACAAGGAGGTGAACTGACATGGCAGAAAAGCAAATTGTTGGAAGCATGGCGCTGGCAGAAAAAGAATATCGCGTCATTACGATCGAAGCCACGGAGAAAGAACAGACTGCTGAGCTGCGGGTTGCGGCATACGCCCGTGTCAGTTCCGCCTCTGATGATCAGCTCAATTCTTTCGCAGCGCAGAACCGGTATTACACTACGCTGATCTCCGAAAAAGAAAACTGGCATCTGGTCGATATCTATGCGGACGAGGGCATCACCGGCACATCAGCGGAAAAGCGGCCGGACTTCCAACGTCTGTTGGCAGACTGCCGCCGCGGTAAGATTGATCGTGTGCTGGTGAAATCTATTTCCCGCTTCGCCAGAAACACCAAAGAGTGTCTGGAGGCCACACGGGAGCTGAAAGCTCTGGGCATCGGCGTCTGCTTTGAAAAAGAAAACATTGATACCGCAACAATGTCCGGCGAGATGATGACTGCCCTGTTCGCGTCCTTCGCTCAGGCGGAGAGCGAATCCATCTCCGGAAATATGCGGTGGGGCATTCAAAAGCGCATGATAAGCGGTAGTTTTGTACCATCTTCTCAGCCCTTTGGATATGCGATTGAAGATAAGCAGATTGTCATTGATCTGCCGCGGGCAAAATTTATATGTGAGATTTTCTCGGAATATCTTGCCGGCCAAAACGCAAGAGAGATTGCGGAACACCTAAATCAATTACAGACGGATTATGTGGAATTGCGTGGCAGGACTTGGACGCATAAAGCAATCGCCCGTATTCTGAGGAATGAAAAGTATACTGGAGATTCCCTGTGGCAAAAAACATATCGCACCAAGACATTGCCAACAAAAGAATTGCCAAACAAAGGAGCCTGTGAGCAATATTATGCTGAAAATACCCATCCATCCATTATTGATAAATGCACCTATCAAAAGGTTCAGGAACTTCTTAGACAAAGAAAGAAAAAATATCCTTCTCCTTGTCCCGGAGATCCGCTGCAAAGTATGGTAATATGCGGACATTGCGGGACTTTTTTGCGAAAGAAGGAGGTAAATAAGAAGGTCTACCGTTCCTGCCGAAAACATGACGAGGACTCCCATGCCTGTGCCTTAACTCCTGTACCAGATTCAGAAATACAGGCAGCATTTCTTCGGCTCTTTTTCAAGCTCAAAAGAACCGGCGCACCGATCCTATGCAATGTGGTTTCAAATCTCCGGGTAATCCGTGAGCGCAGGATGCTCTGGAGTCTTGATATCATTGATCTGAATAAACAAATATCCAATCTTACCAGTCAGAATCAAATGCTGGCCACGCTGAAACAGCAAGGCCTAATTGATCCTGACATTTTTATTGTCCAGAGTAATGAATTGGCCGAACAGCTCCGCACCGCAAAGTTACAGAAGGAACACCTGCTGGATATAGAGGACGATGATGTAATCACCCGCACAAGGGAGCTGATGGAAATCATCGACGATGGGCCGGACTTCCTTGAAACCTTTGATGAGGAGCTGTTCGGCGAGTTGATTGACAAAATTATCGTGGAGAACAATACGCTCCTGCGCTTCCGCCTAAGAAACGGATTGGAACTGGCAGAGCCCATAGAGAGGACGGTGCGCTGATGGGAAACCGAAAATTGCCATTCGGCTATAAAATGGAACTGGGGGAGGTTGTGATATTACCCGCAGAGGCAGGACTCGTACAGCTGCTCTTTCAGCAATACATTCGAGGCGCATCCTATCTGGAGCTGGTCAATGCGCTGCGGGAACAAGACATTCCATATGACACGGATAAGCTATGGAATAAAAATATGGTCGCGCGAATTTTGGAGGATACACGCTATACCGGACAAAATAACTATCCGCGGATTATCCAAGCGGAACTTCTACAGTGCGCTTGTGCAAAACGCGCGGCAAAGAAAAGACCATCACAAAAAACAGAAGCACAAAAAGTGCTCCGAAAGCTATGCAGCGGAAATCTGACAAAACAGCAGGAGAATCATGTGCTGGCGCAACTCAATTTTCTGATTGACAATCCGCATATAGTACATACTTCACCGCCGTCTTCCGCACAGGAGGGTTCGATGGCAGAACTCAAGAAAAGACTGGATTCTGCGCTGACAGAACAGCCCATTGCTGAAAACGCAGCACGACATCTCATCATGGCGCTGGCTGCCGAGCAATATAACCAGCTCGGCGGCGCTGAATATGAAACTGAGAGAATCAATCGTCTGCTGAGCAAGGCGGAGCACATGATCGAACTGGATGCGGATCTTCTGCGGGCTGTGGTATCAGAGGTCAAAACGGACAGCGGCGGCTTTATCCGCATTCAATTAAAAAATGGACAGATATTAGGAGGTGAAAGAAAATGAGGGAATCCCCACCCAGAGTAATAACAATCCCAGCAAAACCGGAATCTATAAAAACGCAGGAAACCCAACGCCAGCTCCGGGTGGCTGCTTACTGCCGCGTCTCCACCGATGACGAGGAACAGCTCACCAGCTATGAGGCGCAGCAGAACTACTACACGGACAAAATCATGACCAACAAGGAATGGACGATGGCCGGCATTTTTGCTGACGAGGGCATCACCGGCACTTCTGCGCGGAAACGCCCGGAATTTCTGAAGATGGTTCACTTGTGCAAACAGAAGAAAATTGACATCGTATTGACCAAGTCCATCTCCCGATTCGCTCGAAATACGGTCGACTGCCTGAACTACATCCGCGCCCTCAAGGCACTGGGCATCGCGGTAATTTTTGAAAAGGAAAACATCAACACACTGGAAACCGACAGCGAGATACTCATCACCATGCTGGGAGCCTTTGCTCAGGCAGAGAGCGAATCCATCAGCCAAAACGTCCGCTGGGGCAAACGGCAGGCCATGCGCGAAGGAAAAGCCAGTATCCAGTTCAAAAAGATGTATGCCTTTGAGCGCGGGGAGGACGGCAGCCCCCGGATCATTCCCGATCAGGCAGAGGAAGTACGAAACATGTACCGGCAGTTTTTGGCCGGCGCCAGCCTGCGGATGATCAAAGAGGACTTGAAAAGCCGCAATATTACCAATGTGAAAGGCGATACAGACTGGACGATCACCTCCATTCGCGGTATCCTAAGCAATGAAAAATATTGCGGCGATGTCCTGCTGCAAAAAACCTATATCAGCGACTGCATCAGCAAAAAGGTCATCAAAAACACCGGACAGCTTCCCATGTATCTGGTACAGAACCACCACGAAGGAATCGTTGACCGTAAAACCTATGATGCCGCGCAGGCAGAGCTGGCAAGGCGAAACGCCGGGAAAAGTCCGTCCAAGAAAACCGCACCCACAGGGCTTACCTCCTACACCAGCAAATATGCGCTCTCCGAGCGACTGGTCTGCGGCGAATGTGGGACGCTCTACCGCCGATGCGTATGGTCGAAACGCGGACGAAAACGAATTGTGTGGCGATGCGTCAGCCGATTGGACTATGGGACGAAATACTGCCACAGCTCACCGACGCTGGACGAGGAACCACTCCAGCAGGCAATTCTCGCCGCTATCAACTCCGCCATGAGCGGAAAAAACGATCTCATTCAAGAAATCCGCGGTGCGATGGAGCTGGAGCTCGCGCCCATCCCCGGTGAAAATATGAGTCTTGCGGACATTGAACGTCGCTTGGAAGAACTGAGTCAGCAGACAAAGACTCTGGTGGCACAGGCCACGAAAGTCGGCACCGAGGCGGTTGCACCGCAGCTGAAGGAAATCCTCAGTGAGAGCATAGCGCTCAAGGAAACCAAATCCCGTCTTGAGGAGCAGCGGAAGAACAACACCGCAGCAGCCCTGCGTATTGAAGATGCTGAATCCGCCATGGAACAAGGTGCGGCAGAACTTTCCGAGTGGAATGAAGCAGTTATCCGCCAACTCGTGGATACGATCAAGGTCATATCCGCGGACGAAATCTCGGTCCGTCTGCGCGGCGGCGCAGAGGTTCGTCAGCCAATTGGGTGAAGGAAAGGAGGACTTAGATATGATTTATGCAACCGGAGATACCCACGGCGGCTTCCAACGCTTTGAATTGGAGGCCTTTCCCGAACAATCCCAAATGACACGCGACGACTTTATGCTCATCTGCGGTGACTTCGGCGGCGTGTGGGACGGCGGAAAAAAGGACAAGCGCAGCTTGGACACTCTGGAGCAAAAGCCGTTCACCACACTGTTTGTCAGCGGCAACCATGAAAACTTTGACAGGCTGGCGGAGTATCCCATTGAAGAATGGCACGGCGGAAAGATCCAGCGTATCCGTCCCCATGTGCTGCATCTGCTCCGCGGGCAAATCTTTGAGATCGACGGATATACGTTCTTCACCATGGGCGGCGGACGGAGCCACGACATTGAGGATGGCATATTAGATCCGAGCGCACCGGATTTTGAAGAACAGTATTGGACGCTGCGGCGGATGAACGCCCTGTTCCGGGTCAACCACCACTCTTGGTGGAAGCAGGAATTGCCTTCCGGAAAAGAATATGCGGAAGCGCGGCGAAATCTGGATCGTGTCGACTGGAAGGTCGACTATATCATCACCCACAGCGCACCCAGCAGCATCGTGGATGTGCTGGGCGAAGGCGGTTATGTCCAAGATCCCTTGACGGACTTTCTGGAGGAAGTCAAAAATAGAGCGGATTTCCACTACTGGCTGTTCGGCCACTATCACGACAACAGAATTATCAGCGACCGGTTCGTCCTGCTGTGGGAGCAGATTGTGCAGGTCATCTAAAGAGCAAGGCAGAGAAAAGTGCGGCTGGCGCAGCCGTGTTTTTCTCTGCCTTGCTCCTACTCAAGTGCATTGCGCCGGAAAGGAGAAGCCTGTGAATATACGAAAACCCGTTGACTACACCGCACTGTTTTCGGCGCTGGATGCACTGTTGCGCCAAGCACTTCCACAGATGGAGTTGTACTGCAAAATCGGGGGTCTTATCAGTGAGCGCCCAGAAAAAGGCGCGGCTGTCGCGGCTGCGGAATATCTTCAACATGCATACCCGGACATCGCTGGCTTTTCCCCGCGCAACGTGCGCCGAATGCGGGAGTTTTACCGCACCTATGCATCGGACGCAGAATTGCTTTCTGAGACCATGACCATTGGATGGACGTTGAATACCGTCATTTTGGAATATTGCGAAACAGCGGATGAACGGCGTTGGTATCTTGGCGCCGTCAGACAATTTGGATGGTCGAAAGCAGAGCTGCAAAACCGGATCGTCGAGCGCGTCCATGAGCATCTCATCCTCGACGAAGGTGCGGAATCATGCTATACTGAAACGGAAGAAAACATCCCGGAGGACATACATGACAAAGATCCTTTTTATCTGCCACGGCAACATCTGCCGCAGTCCGATGGCGGAGTTTATAATGAAAGATTTGGTTTGCAGGGCGGGGCTTTCGGAGCAGTTCCAGATCTCCTCCGCAGCCACCAGCACAGAGGAAATCGGCAATCCCGTGTACCCGCCTGTAAGAAAACTGCTCACAGAGCATGGCATCAGCTGCGCCGGCAAGACAGCGCGGCAGCTCACGAACGCCGACTACGACCAATTCGATCGCAATATGTACCGTATCTGCGGCGGCGATTATGCGGACAAAATGCACCTGCTGGGGGAATATGCGGGCCGCCGGGGAGATATCCCGGACCCATGGTATACCCGCGACTTCCATGCGACATGGCAAGCGGTTGAGGCTGGATGCCAAGGACTTCTGGAACAGCTGAGGGACAAAACAGATGGAGACAAACAGGCAAAAAGTTTATATCGCCATTGACCTCAAGTCGTTCTATGCCTCGGTGGAATGCATGGAGCGCGGGCTTGACCCGATGCAGACGAATTTGGTGGTGGCAGACAAGAGCCGGACGGAAAAAACCATCTGTCTGGCGGTTTCGCCGTCCCTGAAAGCCTACGGCGTGCCGGGACGAGCGCGGCTTTTTGAGGTCGTGCAGAAGGTTCGCGAGGTAAACGCTCAGCGCAAAAGCCGTGCGCCGGGGCGGATGCTCGTCGGCAGCTCCAGCCACGATCCCGATGTGAAAAGCAACCCTGCGCTGGCGCTGGACTATCTGGTAGCCCCTCCGCAGATGGCGCTGTATATGAAGCGCAGCACGGAGATCTACAACATCTATCTCAATTATGTGTCGCCCGCTGATATCCACGTTTATTCCATTGACGAGGTATTCATGGACGTCACCGACTATCTTGCGACCTACCGCTGCACCGCCAGAGAACTGACCATGACCATCATTCAGGATGTGCTGAAAACCACCGGCATTACGGCCACGGCGGGCATCGGTACGAATCTCTACCTTGCCAAAATCGCCATGGATATCGGGGCCAAGCGCATCGCGCCGGACAAGGACGGCGTGCGCATTGCGGAGCTGAACGAGGAATCCTATCGCCGCGAACTTTGGAGCCACCGTCCGCTGACGGATTTCTGGCGTGTGGGCAAAGGATATTCCAAAAAGCTGGAGGCAAATGGGATTTTCACCATGGGTGATGTGGCGCGGTGCTCTCTCCGGGACGAAGAACGGCTCTACAAGCTGTTCGGCATCAACGCGGAGCTGCTCATCGACCACGCTTGGGGCTGGGAACCCTGCACCATTGCGGATATCAAGGCGTACAAGCCGGAATCCAACAGCATCGGCTCCGGGCAAGTGCTCCAATGCCCCTATTCCTTTGAAAAAGCGAAGGTAGTCGTCCGGGAGATGACGGAATCACTGGTGCTGGATCTGGTGCGCAAGGGGCTTGTGACCGACCAGCTCGTGCTGACCGTAGGTTACGACATTGAGAATCTCTCCGACCCTGCTGTCAGTAAAGGTTACACTGGTGAGATCACCACCGACCGCTATGGGCGTAAAACTCCAAAAGCGGCTCACGGCACGGTGCATCTTGAACGGCAGACCTCCTCCACGAAAAAGATCGTCGAGGCTGTGCTGACGCTGTTCGACCGCATTATGGACTCGAGCCTGTCGGTACGCCGCATCAATCTCGCGGCCATCCGCGTCATTCCGGAACGCGAGGCAGCCGGTCAGCCGGAAGCGGAACAGCTTGATCTGTTCACGGATTATGCTGCCCAGCAGGAACAGCGGCGGCAGGAGGAAGCTGATCTGGAGCGTGAAAAAAAGATGCAGCACGCCATGCTGCAGATTCAGGAAAAGTTCGGGAAGAACGCCATCCTGAAAGGAACCAATTTGCAGGAGGGCGCTACCACCATTCAACGCAATGGGCAGATCGGAGGACACAAAGCATGAGCAAGCCATATGATGATATGCTTCATCTGCTGCACCATGTTTCTGAGAAACACCCACGAATGTCCGTCCATGACCGCGCGGCACAGTTTTCTCCCTTCGCTGCGTTGACCGGCTACGATGCCGCGGTGCAGGAAGCCGCCCGACTGACAGACCGGCGTATCGAGTTGGACGAGGGCGAAAAAGCCGCCATCGACCAGCGTCTAACGCTGGTGCAGGAGCGACTGCCGGAGCCGACCGAGGTGATGATCACCTACTTTCTCCCGGACAAAAAGAAGGCTGGCGGCGCATACGTCAACGCCACCGGCACGGTTAAAAAGATTGATGACTACGAGCGAATGGTGATTCTGCGCAATGGGACAAGCGTCCGAATTGATGACATTCTTCATGTGGACGGTGAGGCCTTCACCGGAATTGAGAGCTTCAACTAATTGCCAATCCTCAATTCAGAAATTCAAATCATGGGACAAGGAGGAAATCAGCATGGCCTGTATGCTGTCATTTGAGCAGGGTGAACGCAGAAACGTCGTCGGCGTATTTCGTTCCGAAGAAAACGCGGTCCAATTTTTGGAGAGCATCCCGTTTCTTCAAAAAGCGGAGGATGAATACGGGATTGTATACCGCATCCCGTTCGATCATCTGCCGGACAGCTATCTCGTTTGCTATAACGGCTGGCAATATGTTCTGAGCCGGTTTTCCTATTCCGCCTACGAATCCGACGGCGAGATCGAGGCTGTTCTGACGCCGCTTTGCGAGATGGACGTCGAGCCGCCGAAAGGCGGCGCCTATGTGGAAGGGGCGACCGCCGTTGACGCCTACCTGTATCCAGACGACGAAGTCCAGAGCGCCATTGAAAAGCGAGAGACCTTTTATCGGGAAGCGGCGCGGTATTATGAGAAGCAGGGGCGGAAAACAGGCCGCGGCGGGCTGGGCTCCGAGGACGGCGAGTACATCACGGTGTCAGAGCCCGGCGACCCAACGGATATGCGCCTCACCATTTTACTGGAGCCGCAGGTGATCCAAGAATGGGAAAAGGCCGGCAGCTTTGAGGCATGGCTCAAACAGCACAGGCCGGATTAGTCCCGTCCAAGGCGGCAGCCTTACCAAGACATCCCCTAACGGCTCAAAGAAAACATGGCATCTAAAGTGTTGGGAATAGACATAAACGCACCTGATTTCGTATGAAATCAGGTGCGTTTTTTAGACCCCGAAGGGATTTCGTCCGGGCCGGGGCTAGGTACTGGACCGAACAATCAGCTCTGGAAGAATGGAGATTCCCCGCCCCACATCTCTTTGTATGAAAATATCGTGGAGGGTATTTGCCGCAAGGGAGGAAAGAAGCTCAATTTTCGTATCCAGCACCGTTACATCCGGAAAATGCAGATTTGGATAGCAGATGTTGTCATAACCCACAATCGCAACGTCCCCGGGAACGGACAGCCCCAGCTCCCGGAAGGCAAGAAGGCCGTAGCCCGCGGAAATATCGTTGCTGAATATCACCGCGGTATGCTGCCGCGCCAGGGGGAGAAATTCTTTCGCAAAGGCATGGACCGCATCGTACCCGGGCTCCAATTGAAAAATGTTTTCCTGCGCGTTCATAGGCAGGCCCCTTCGTCTGATGGCCGACGAGAGGGCCTCCTTCTTTTTTGCGCTGTTCTGATTCCGGGTACAGCAGACAAAATAAATGTTTTCGTAGCCCCGCTCCGTAAGGTGGTCCAAAATCAACTCCGCGCCCGCTGTGTGGTCCACGGAAACGGTGTGCGCATCCGCGGCGGACAGCCAGCCGTTAATGGCAATGATTGGCGTGCCGGACAGGTACTTCTGCACGCTGGCCTCAATCTCCGGCACGGAGAACGCGGAGCCCACCAGCACAAGCCCGTCCACCTGCTTTTCCGCCAAAATGCGGACATACTCCAGCTTTCTTTCAAGAGAACCGCCGGTGGGGCAGAGAAACGAGGTGTAGCCCCACTTGAAAAAGCAGTCCTCCAGAACATGGGCGGCGGTGGCGTAATACAGGTTTCGGATCTCCGAAGAGATAATGCCCACATTTTTGCTGGAGCTTTTGACAAGGCTCCGCGCCAGAGCGTTGGGAACATAATTGTTCCTCACAAAGGCGTCCTCCACTCGCTTGCGGGTTTTGGGAGAAACCTTTTCCGGCGAGTTGATGACTCTTGAAATGGTAGAGATGGAGACACCAGCCTCTGCCGCAATTTCATAAATGTTCATAGACAGCGGACGACTCCTTACCAAATTGATTTACCCGTGTTTATTATCATATAATCGCAAGGAAAATGCAACCAGTTTTCTTGCAAAGCAAAAGAAAACGCTTTCACTGTATTTTTTATATTTAAAAAATCTATTTCCGAATTATATAAATTTTTATATAAAATATATGTGATTATACCAAATATTTTTTTAAAATTCAAGATTATATTGACAAATCCACCTCTAAATTGTATAGTCCGTTTATGAAAGCGCTTGCAAAATTGAATGGTGGGAGGACATTATGGAAGAGAAAATGACCAACGCTCCAAACGCGCAGGAGGGGCGGCTGGAGGAGCTGATCGAAAACGAGGAACCTTCGGGCGGAAAGGTGCCCACCGGCAAACGCACCCCGCTGCAATGGGTTATCCGCGGCATGGCAATTCTGTTCACGGCATACATGTTCTACGCCACGGTCTTTGGGCCGTATAAAACGACCATCGTACACCGGGCACTGTTCCTGATTGTAATGAGCTTTGTTTTCTTTTCGGTGGGCAAGCCGCTGAAATTCAAAAACGGCCGTTTTCCCCACTTGGCAAGGACCATTGATTGGGTTTTCATCGGGGCCATTTTTATCTGCGCGGGATATATCGTATTTGATTACCGCTCGGTGCTGGCGTTGTTTACGGCGAACCAGCTAAGTATACCGCAGATTGCCATTGCGGCGGTGCTGGTAATCGTCGTGCTGGAAATGGCCAGACGGACAAGCCTGACATTCTTTATTCTGGCGCTGATCGGCATTTCTTACAGCATGTTCGGGAACTATCTCAGCGGGCCGCTGAATCACGCAGGTCTGAGCTTCCGGCGGCTGATTTATCTCACCTCCTTTACGGAGGAGGGCATTTTTGGGCTGGGCCTGTCGGTGGCGTCCACCTATCTGTTTATGTTCATTCTGTTCGGCGCATGTCTTCAGGGCACCGGGGCGGCCAACGTGATGATGGACTTTTGCAACGGCCTGTTCGGAAGATATGACGGCGGCCCGGCAAAAACCTCGGTGGTCAGCAGTGCACTCATGGGTACCGCGTCCGGCAGCTCCATTTCCAACGTTGTCACCACCGGCTCCATTACCATTCCCCTCATGAAAAAGCTGGGCTTTAAGCCCCATGTGGCGGCGGCCATTGAGGTGACGGCCTCCGAGGGCGGGCAGATTATGCCCCCGGTCATGGGAGCCGCGGCTTTCATCATGGCGGAGATGACGGGCATTCCCTATTCCACCATCGCTTTGGCGGCGGTAATTCCCGCGTTCCTCTACTTTCTCAACGCCTTTTTATCGTTCACTTTGAAGCTAAGAAGAGCGGTATCCACGGCATGAAAAAGGAGGATCTGCCCAACTGGAAGCAGGTCTTAAAAAGCGGGTGGCACCTTATCATGCCTATCGGCGTGCTGTTCTATCTACTGATGGGAAAATCCTATACGACCATGTTTTCCGGTCTTGTCTGCATCCTGCTGCTGATTGCGTCGGCGCAGGTCCGGCCCGGAACTCGGATATCCTTCCGCCGGATTCTGGACATTTTTGAACAGGGCGTGCGGGACACCGCAGGCGTGGTGGCAATTCTCTGCGGACTGGGCCTCGTGACGCAGGCCGTCACGGTGACAGGGCTTGGCGCCCGCATTACCACGATTCTGGTGAACTCCGTGGGGGGCTCCACGGTGGGCCTGGTTTTGGTTGCCATGGTGGTAACCATTATTCTGGGCTGCGGCATGACAACCCCCATTGCCTATTCTCTGGTTGCAATATTCGTTGCGCCCGCACTGGTGGAGGTGGGCTTCCCCGTGCTGGCCGCGCACATGTTTCTGTTCTTCTTCGCCATCAAATCCGGCTCCACGCCGCCGGTGGCGGTGGTGGCCGCCGTTGCGGCGGGCATCGCTCATGCCGATTTCTGGAAGACGGCGATTCAGGGCACCATTTTCGGCGTGGCCTCCTATCTGGTGGCCTTCGGCTATCTGATCAATCCCGCCTTGCTTTTGATGGGCTCCCCTCTTTTCATCGCGCAGTCCTGCGTAACGGCGATTGTCGGCGTTCTGGCAATGGCGGGCGGCGTTCAAGGCTGGATGTTTGCCCGCTGCACCCCCTTGGAGCGGAGCATGCTGATTGTGGGATCGTTTTGCATGATTCTTGCCGGTACGGTCACCGACGTTGCCGGCATTGTACTGGTGGGCGCTACCCTTCTCAATTCCTACAGAAAAGCGAAAAAGCTGAAGGCGGCGGCCGGTACATAAAGCCGCGCACCGCACCGAAAGCATCCGCCGGCATGGGTTGCCGGAAAATATAACGGATATAGAAGGAGAATAAGTATGAAAAGAACAAAAAAGCTCTTTGCGTCTCTG
>ENA-UOOR01001441-UOOR01001441.1-fermentation-metagenome-genome-assembly--contig:-NODE-1441-length-28016-cov-6.075677_pt1 | contig 28016 bp, 18 predicted proteins | sample MGYA00245780_ERZ724029 | MGnify/ENA primary metagenome ERZ724029 (study PRJEB28704, sample SAMN03018315) | fermentation metagenome | biome: anthropogenic terrestrial biome; feature: soil; material... | reverse complement strand
AGGAACCTACAGGTCGTCCAAAACGCCTCACAGGTTGTCCGGAGGAACCTACAGGTCGTCCAAAACGCCTCACAGGTTGTCCGGAGGAACCTACAGGTCGTCCAAAACGCCTCACAGGTTGTCCGGAGGAACCTACAGGTCGTCCAAAACGCCTCACAGGTTGTCCGGAGGAACCTACAGGTCGTCCGCAGGAACCACAGACCGTCCGCAGGAACCAACAGGTCGTCCGACCGAACCCACAGGTCCGTATGCCCTCGCCTCAGGCCGGGGCCCCCATCGGTCGTGTTCACAGAGCAGAGCAGTGCCTCACCTCCCGTAGAGCAACCGGTAGGTCGCGAGCGTCCGCAGCAGGCGCTTCACGTAGCCGCGGGTCTCGGCGATGGGGATCTCCTCCACGAAGACGTCGATGGGCTTGCCGGGAGCCCGCTCAATCCATCGATGGATGCGCCGCGGCTCGGCGTTGTAGGCGCCGTAGGCGAAGACGAGCTCGCCGTCGAACTCCTCGAGCAGCGCGCCGAGGTGGGCGCAGCCGATCTTGATGCTCGTCTCCGGATCGAGGAGTTGCTCGCCCTCGAAGCCCTCCAGCCCGATGGCGCGCGCCACCTGCTCGCCTCGCTCGGGCAGGAGCTGAGTCAGGCCGATGGCCCCGGCCCACGAGCGGGCTTTCGGATCGAGGGCGCTCTCCTCGCGCATCAGCGCCTGCAGAAAGTCGGGCTCTACGCCGGCGGCCGCGCAGTGCTTCTCGACCTCGGGCCGCCAGGCGCGGGGATAGGCCAGCTCCCAGGTCGCGCGGGTGCACGGCGTCGGCCGCCCTGTGAGCTCGGCGTGCAAGTGAACCCGAGCCAGCATGTGCGCGCCCTTGTGGTCGCCGGCTCGACCGAGCAGAAAGGCAACCAGCCGGGCCGAGCCCCCGCGCGGCCGTCCGCCGGCCGCGGCCGCGAGCTCTGCGGCCGCCTCCTCTCTAAACCCGAGCCGCAGCAGCTCGACGGCAGCCACTGCGTGCGGATCGGCCGCAAGCGCGCCCGTCGAAAGAGGCCACGGGCCCCTGGACTCCGCGGCGACGTCGAGACGCCGCACCCGGGCCGCGCGCGCGGGGTCGAGCTCGTCGAGCCGGCGCAACGCGGCGACCCCGTAGTAACTGGCCGGATCCTCGCTCGCCAGCCGAACGAGACCTTGCAGCGATTCCTCTGTGCGACCGAGGTCGCCCAGGACGCGGGCTCGCCAATACTCGGCGCGCTGGCGCTCGTAGCTGCGACCCGCATAGCGCTCGAGGATCTCGTCGAGCCACTTCAAGGCCGCCTCGTGGCGCGCGGCGCGATAGTCGAGCCAGAAGAGCTTGAACAGCGCCTCGGGCGCGTACTCGCCTCCGGGATAGCGCCTGGCGAGCAGCTCGAGCCGTTTGCGCGCGGCGCGGTGCTCGCCGGACTGAAGCTCCAGCGCGGAGGCGAACCAGTGGACCTGGTCGACGAGGTGGAACTTCGGGTACTCGCGGGCGAGCCGGTCGTAGAGCTCGGGGCCGCTCGTCGGGTGCGCGATCGACTGCGACGAGGCCATCGAGTAGAGCGCCCGCGGGAGCATCGCCGGGCACTTGTCGACCACCGGCGCGAGCACTTGGAGCGCGCGCAGGTGGCGCCGCTCCTTGCGCAGCGCATCGCCGAGGGCAAAGCCTGCGCGACAGGCGAGGTCGTCGGGCAGCTTCAGCTTCGCGAACAGCGGCTCGAGCTCGGCGATGGCGGGTTGGTTGTGGTGCGCCTCGGTCAGCCTCTCGGCGCGGGCGACCCGCGCGGCGAGCGGGATGTCGGCGAGCCGTCCGGCGGCCTCCTCGGCGAGCGGCGAGCGCGGGTGCGCCTCCCACAGCTCGAGCAGCGCTGCCCGCTCTGCCTTCGGGTCTGCGAGCCGCGCGGCAAGGCTCGCCTGCATCGAGAGCGCCGCGGCCGCCCAGTCCTTGCCAAAGGCCGGCTCGGCGCGCTTGGCGACCGGCGCGAGCGCCTGGATGGCTTCGCGAAGATTGCCCTGGGCCTGCAGCGCTGTCGCCATGCCCAGGCGCGCCTCGGCGAAGACGAGCGAGCCGGAGGGCACCTTCGTGTACGAGCGGACCGCAGCAGCGTGGGCCTGCGCCTGCGCGGCCGCGCGGCCGGCCTCGAGGTGGATGCGATCGGAGATGGCCGGCATCGCGGCTGCGAGCGCGCGCAGCCTCGGCGCGGCCAGAGCAGGCTCACCCGCTCGCGAGAGCGCGAGCGCGCGCAGGAGGCGAACCGGCGGCGCGTCGCCCGCTTCCTTTAGGATCTCGAGAGTCTTGGCAGGGTCGCTGTCGAGCAGGCGCCTGGCAGCGGCGAGCTCGCCCGAGAAGTAGGGCTGGAGGTCCGCTTCCCGAAGAACGGACGGCAAGCGCGGCGCCGAGGTCGCGAGGGCCGTGGCCGGGAGCACCAGGGAGAGTCCGAGGACGAGGAGAAGAAGGCCGCGCCGCATGGTTCGCCTCACGGGAGCAGAGCGGTCGGCGCCCTTCGTCCAGCGCCTGCGCAGACGGGTGACGCGACCTGACGAGCACTTGCTCGCAAGATCTGGAAACGCCCTTCCAGCCTGTCCACCCCGCGCCCCGTGCAAGGCCATCACCGTTCGCATTCGGCGGACGGCCTCCACGTCGCCGGCCGTCCCGTTGTGGCTCCCCGTAGTTCTGCAAGCTCGAGCCTTCCGGGGCAAACCGGCTGCTCGCTCACGCGGCGCCGGCCAACCCGGGGCACAACCGGGGAGCCCCAGGGTTTCATCCTTTCGGCCCGGCGGCCTCACGGGGGCGCACCGGCCGGCAGCGCGCTGCCTTCTGGGCCCCACAGCCTTCGCCCGGCCCTCCGAGCCCGCGCTCAGCCGGCCGTCCGGACAACGGCCCGCGACTGCGACCGCGAGCAGCGGCCTCGCGCACTCGCAGACGCAGAGAGGGCGGAGCCGGGTTGCCCGACTCCGCCCCGAACCACCTGACGCCTCAGCCTAGAAGTGGAAGTTCGCCGACAGCGTGGCGCCGAGCGCCAGCACCGTGGCCGAGGCGCTGGACTCCGAGTCGTCCTGGGAGAGGCCGACGTAGAGCATGCGAAGGGCCAGGTCGCCGGAGAGGCCGAAGTTCTTCGAGACGAGGTACTCGCCGCCCGCGCTCACTGCGAAGCCGAGGACCGTCTCGTCGGTCGAATCCTCCCCTGGAGGCGTAGGCGGCGCGGGCTCACGCTCGGTCGAGGTTGTGGTGATCACGTAGTTGAATTCGCCCTGCACGTAGGGGACGAGCTTCCCCGCCTCGAGATCGGACAGGTAGAAGCGGACGGTCGGGGCCAGGTTCAGGGCGAGCCCGCTCATCGTGGTGCTCGTCTCTTCACCGAGGAAGTTCTCGCCCGCCTCGCCGATGCTCCCGCGGATCCCGTAGATGCCGAGCATGATCGCGAGCCTGTCTACGCGAAAGCCGATGCGCGCCGGCACCGTGAGGTTGAGCTGACCGGCGAACGGGAAAGTGCGGTCGACGACTCCGATGTCGAGCTCGACGCCGTTGCCTGCCCGCTCCTGGGCAAGCGCGTCGCTCCCGGCGAGGGTCACGGCGAAAACGGCCAACGCTGCGATTGCTGCTCTCGTGGTTGCTCCTCGTTGCGAACCGGCCCCCGGAAGACGAGTGATTACGATCGGACACCGGCTGGCGCAATCCCTTTCGGCCCAGGTCGCGGCGCTGCTCGAAGAAGGGCTCGAACCTCTCGAGGGCAGCTCGAGAGCGCCCATGGACGTGCCCGGACGGCCGAAGTACGCTCGCGCGCCCATGAACGAGTCGCCCCGGTCCAAGGCCGTTGCCGTCCTCGTCGCGATCATCGCCGTCGCCGCCAGCGCGCTGGGCGCGCTCTGCGGCGCGCTGGCGCTCGCGCTCTATAGCCCGGGAGACTTCGCGCTCGTCCCTCGCGACGCCCCCGGCGCCCCGCTCGCGCTCGGACCTGTCCTCGGCGCCGCCAGCAGCCTCGGAGCCGGCCTGCTCTGGGGGCTCGCGATGCTGCGGCTGTCGGCGCGGTGGCGCGCTCTACCCAAGACGCCCTTTGTCCGCATCCTGGGCGCGGGGACCGGGCTCGGGGTCGCGGCCGGAGTCGCCGCGACACTGCTGCTCCACGCGGGGCTCCAGCTCGCGGCGGGTCAAGGGTCGCTGCATGGCTTCGTCATCGGGCTTTTCTTCGGCGCTCCTGCCGGAGTCGGCCTCGGGGTCCTCTCCGCGACAGCCTGGCTCGTCCTGCTCGGCCGCCTGCGCGCTCGCGCCTCCGAGCCATGAGCCTCGCTGGCCTGCTGCACGCTTCGCGCCTGTTCCTGCGCGTCGCCGGACGCCTGCCGGCGGGCCATCTCCTCTATCTGGCCCGGCGAATGGCCGACGAGAAGCCGCATCGCTTCGCCGGCGCCACCCGCATCAACAGCTTCTTCCCACCGCATCCCTCGCCCGCCTTCGATCGCTTCTGCGACGCCGTGGTCGCCCGCGGTCGCGTGCCCTACTCGACCTACTTCGCCGTCACCGCCCGCTGCCCCTGCCGCTGCTCTCACTGCAGCCACGGCGGCCGCCGCCGCGCCGAGCTGGACACCGCGGGGGCGCTCGGGCTCGTCGCGCAGATCAAGGCTCTCGGTACCTGCACTCTCGGCCTCACGGGCGGCGAGCCGCTGCTGCGCGCCGACCTCGAGGAGCTCGTGACCGCGGCGGGCCCCGAGATGGCGACCCTCCTCTTCACCACGGGCCATCGCCTCGACACCGCGCGCGCCCGGCGGCTGGCGCAGGCCGGCCTCGGCTGCGTCACCGTCGGCCTCGAGTCCTCCGATCCCGCGATCCACGATGCAACCCGGCGCGTGGCCGGTTCCTTCGACCAGGCACGCCGCGCCGTCGAGGCCTGCCAGGAGGCCGGGCTCTACGTCGCGCTCTCGACCATCGGGACTCGCGAGAGGCTCGCGAGCGGCGAGCTCGAGCGCATCCGCGATCTCGCCGAGCGCTGGAGCGCCCGAGAGCTCCGCGTCCTCGCCCCGGTCGCCACCGGCGCCCTGGCCGGCAAGCCCGGGGCGATGCTCACCGCGGCCGAGCGCGCCGCGCTGTCGAGCTTTCACGTGCGGCACAACCGAAGGCAGGGAGGCCCGGCCATCGCCTGCTCTGCGCACCTCGAGTCCGCCGAGCTCTTCGGGTGCGGCGCCGGCTACCACCACCTCTTCATCGACTCGGCGGGCGAGGTCTGCCCTTGCGACCTGACGCCGCTCAGCTTCGGGGACGCCGTCGAAGAGCCGCTCGCGGAGATCTGGGCGCGGATGGAGCGCCACTTTCCCCTGCCTCGCCGCGCGTGCCTGATGCAGCGGCTCGCAGGGCTCATTCCCCCCGATACGGCGCTGCCGCTGTCGCGGGTCGAGAGCGAGTCGCTCTGTCCCGCCCGCTCGCCCGACGAGCCTCTTCCCGAAGGCTTCCGGCGCCTGCTCACATCCCGTGGACGATGACGTCGGCGGTCGCCGCGGAGGCGACGAGGACGACGTCGGCGTAGGTGGCGACGATGGCGCGGCGCGTGTCGAAGAGGACCGAGGCGATCCCTGCGGCGATCCCCACTCCAGCGATCGCCAGGTAGACCCCGTGGCAGCCCTGCCAATAGGGCAGGAGCGCGATGGGAGTCGCGCCGGCGATGGCCACCGAGGCGACGAGGCGCCAGCGCTTCGGATTGCGGTGAAGCGCGTTCGAGCCCTCGACGCGCGCATCGCCCGCCGCATCGCGCAGGTCCTTGAGCACCTCGTAGCCGAAGGTGGTCAGGAAGAGCCAGACCGGGAAGGTCGCGAGCGAGGCGGCGCGCGGTCCCGAGACCCCGCCCGCCTGCGCGAAGGCGAGCGGATAGAGGCTGACCATCAACGCCGCGACGGCGAGCTGCTTGGCCCTCCCGAGTCGCTTGGAGAAGAGGTCGTAGAGCACCAGCGCGCCCGCGACGGCGCCGAGCCCGGCCGCGAATTGCCACCGGCACGAGGCGGCGAGCGCCAGTCCGGCGGCGAGCAGCGCGGCGCCCGAGAGGATCGCCGTCCGGCGGCTCACCTCGCCGGAGACGAGCGGCCGGCGGGGCGCGTTCTCCCGGTCTACCGCCACGTCGAAGAGGTCGTTGAGCACGTAGCCGGCGGCGATGACCAGCCCGAGGGCGAGCGTCGAGACCGCGGCTCCGGCCCACCTCCCCTCCATCCGTCCACCGAGCGCATAGAAGAGGATGAGCAGGTAGCCGAGCGAGAACGGGACCGTGTAGTAGAGCCGGCAGAGCCGCAGCAACCCGATCATCGCCGCTCCCCGATGGCGGCGAGGTAGCGGTGGGTGATCGGAATCCCGTCGCGCCGCCGGTACCTCTCCTCGAGCACCTGGGCGAAACGCCGGAAGACCTCCTCGCTGCTCTTCGCGTCGGCGGCGAACTCGAAGCCCGCCGCCGCGCCGGTCTTCGTCATGCGGGCGATGGCCTCCTCGCCGCTGCCGACGAGGTAGCTCTTCGCGCCGCCCCAGGCGCCGCGGACGCGAAGCCCCGAGAGGCGCATAAGGGAGGAGAGCGCCCAGGCGCCGGGCAGGAAGCGCACCTGCATCGCGTGCGCGAGTGCCTCGGGGCGTTCCGCGAAGGTGAGCACCGAGACCCAGAGGACGCCGGCGAGCGAGAAGAGGCTGTTGTCGATGACCCCGAGCCGGCCGCCGGGCCGCAACACGCGCGCCGCCTCGCGGACGATCAGACGCGGCCGCGAGTATCCGAGCCCCCAGCCGCAGGTGATGACGTCGGCGCTCCGGTCCGGCCGCCCGCGCAGGAGCTCGAGCACGTCGGCCTCGACGAAGTCACACTCCGGGCGCCGCGCGCGAGCCTCGGCGAGCATGCCGGCCGAGCGATCGACGCCGAGCGCCCTGCGCCCGGTCCGCCGCGCGAGCTCGGCGGTCAGAAAGCCGGTCCCACAGGTCAGATCGAGGCACTCGGCCCCGGGCGCCGGGGCGAGCCGCTCGACCAGCTCCAGCGACAGCGCGGACATGTGGTCGGTCCAGGCGCTGTCGTACCCGGCCGCTATCCGATCGTAGGAGCGGGTGACCAGCTCGCCGGTGCGCGCGTGCGGCTCGCGCAGCAGCGCCACGACCCGCAGGGCGAGCGCAAGCCAGCGGCGGCGCGGAGTTGAACCGGCGGCGGACATCGGGCTCTCGGCCTAGGGCGCCAGGACGGTCTCGGCCGCGGACGCGGTCGCCGGCTTCGCCTCGAGCTTGTGCATCGTCAGCCCGGTGAAGCCGTAGAACGCCGAGACGAGGGGGTTGATGAGGTTCAAGAAGCAGTACGGCACGTAGGTCCACGGCGCGAGGCCGAGCGTGGCGATCATGAAGGCGCCGCAGGTGTTCCAGGGGAAGAGCACCGAGGTGAGCGTCCCCGAGTCCTCGAGCGCCCGGGAGAGATTCTTCGGCGCCAGCCCCGCCTTCTCGTACGCCTCGCGGTACATGCGGCCGGGCACGACGATGGCCAGGTACTGGTCCGAGGCGAGCACGTTCATCCCCAGGCATGTCACCAGCGTCGCGCTCACCAGGCCGCCGACCCCACGCGCCAGCCGGAGGATGGACCCGGCGATCGACTCGAGCATCCGCGCCCTCTCGAGCACTCCGCCGAACGAGAGCGCGCAGATGATGAGGGCGACCGTCGAGAACATCGAGGTGAGACCGCCGCGCGACAGCAGCGAGTCGACGACCGCGTTGCCGGTCTTCGACGCCACCCCCGAGTAGCCGGCCTGCAGCACCTCGCCCCACGCGGTCCCTTGGACGATGCCGGCCATCAGCGCACCGAGCGCCGAGCCGGCGATGAGCGCGGGCAGCGCCGGGATTCGCAGGACGACCATGGCCACGACGAGCAGCGGCGGGACGAGCAGCGCCGGATGGATGGCGTAGGCGCCGCGGATCGCCTTCTGGATGGAGTCGACCTGCGCGGTGTCCACCATGCCGGTGCTCCCTGCGCCGATGAAGCCGTAGATCACCAGCGCGATGATCAGGCTCGGTCCGGTCGTGTAGACCATGTGGCGCACGTGGTCGAACAGATCGGCGCCGGCCATGGCGGGGGCGAGGTTGGTGGTGTCGGACAGCGGCGACATCTTGTCGCCGAAGTAGGCGCCCGAGATGATCGCCCCGGCGACGACCGGCCTGGGCATGCCCAGGCCCTCGCCTATCCCGATGAGCGCGATGCCCACGGTCGCCGCCGTAGACCACGACGAGCCGGTCGCCAGCGACACCAGAGCGCAGATGAGGGTCGCTGCCGGCAGGAAGATAGACGGAGAGAGCAGCTCGAGGCCGTAGGCGATCATCGCCGGCACGATCCCCGCCTGGATCCAGGTGGCTATCAGCAACCCGATGACGAGGAGGATGACCACCGCGTTGAGCGCGATGCTGATGCCGCCGAGCATCCCCTCCTCGATCTCCTTCCACGTGTACCCGAGCAGCATGGCCACGAAGGAGGCGACGACTGTCGCCGAGATGAGCGCGAGGTGGGTCGTCAGCTCGAACTCGCGAAGAGGGACGACGGTGAACCAGAGCGCGGCGATGAGGAACGCGACAGGGACGAGCGCAACGAGCAGGTGGGGCGGCCTGCGCGCCCCCGCGAACGGCTTTTCCATGGCGTTGCACCCTATTTCAGCGGGCGGCTCGCTGCCAACGGCGGCGCCCGGCCGGCCGGGCGCACCATCGGCTCGCCAGTCCGCCCCCGCGCCGGCTCGAGGGGCGCCGGGGAGGCTTCGGAGGCCTCTCCCGCGAGGCGGAGAGCGCCGTCTCGGCGTTCCTCGCGTGCCCGCGTGAAGAAGAGGCGCCGAGCGGAGAGGGATTTCTCGACGCGCCTTCACTGCTTCTCGCAGCGGCCCGCGCACTCAAGCCCGTCGCGCCGGCCCTCGAGTCGCGTGCGCCGCGAGGCCTCCAGCCCGGTCCGAATTATCGACAAGCCGCCCGACCCAAAGCCAAAGTCCGGACCCGATCGACGAGCGCCTTTCGCCTGAATCTGCGCTCCGGGAGGCGGCTTGACCCGGGCGAAATGCCTTCCGTACGCTCGCTGGTCGGAAAGAGAGACGAAACCATGACGACCGGCCGATCCGTTGGTGCGCCCCTGTCGCTCGCAGTTCTCCTCACCTTGGCCTGCGGCCCCGGCGAACCGCCCCCTGCGCCCGGGCCCAAGGACGCCGGCGCCAAGGTCGATCCGTGCAAGGACGTCATCTGCTTCGACGGTGAGACGTGCGACCCGATGGTCGGCGAGTGCCTGTGCGAGCCCGGCACCTGCCCACTGCCCTCTGTCTGCAACGCGGACGGACACTGCGAGAACCGCTGCGCCGGCGCCGAGTGCACCAAAGGCGAAGAGTGCGACCCGCAGACCGGCCGCTGTGAGTGCAGCGACGAGAGCTGCCCGTCCGACGAGTACTGCAGCACCGAGCGCCGCTGCGTCGCCCGCTGCGAGGGCGTCGGTTGCAAACAGGGCGAGCTCTGCGAGCCCGAGAGCGGCGCGTGCCTCTGCGACCCGAAGACCTGCACCGGCACCATCGGCGGCTGCGAGAAGGAGACCAACCGCTGCGTCAACCTCTGCCCAGAGCGCTGCCCGCCCGGTGAGTCCTGCGCAGATCCGCTGGTCGGAGAGTGCCACTGCGGCCCCGGGACCTGCCCCGTTCCGCTCGTCTGCGACGACGAGGAGCACTGCGTCGATCTCTGCAACGGGGTGCCCTGTGGGCAGGGCGAGTCCTGCGGCGCGCAGACCGGGAGGTGCGAGTGCCGGCTGTCGCCGGATAGCTGCCCGTCGGGCCGCCACTGTGACGAGGCGACGATGACCTGCGCCTCGAACTGCGACTCGGTCACCTGCCCTCAGGGCGAGGCCTGCGTCCCGGCGACCGGCGCCTGCGCCTGTGGCCTCATGCCCAACACCTGCCCGCCGGGCAACAAGTGCGACGCGGAGACCCTCCACTGCGTCGGCAACTGCGAGGACGTCGTCTGCACCACCGCCGGCGAGCGCTGCAGCCCGGCGACCGGCAACTGCGAGTGCAGCCTGTCGCCCTCGGACACCTGCACCGCGGCAGTCCAGTCCACCCGCTGCGACGGCGCCACGCGCCGCTGCGTTCCGCGCTGTCAGGGGGCGCTCTGCACGGTGCCGGGTGAGACCTGCGACAACACGACGGGCATCTGCCAATGCAGGACGAACCCGGACACCTGCACCGCCGCCGATCCGACCCGCAAGTGCGACCCGGTCGACCTGATCTGCGTCGCGCGCTGCGCGGGCGTCGGCTGCCCGAGCGGCGAAGCGTGCGAGGCGGCGACCGGCGCGTGCGCCTGCACCACCGCGCCGGATAGCTGCACCGCCGCCGCCGCGACGCTCGAGTGCGACGGCGCCAGCCGCCACTGCGTGTCGCGCTGCCTCGGCGTGAGCTGCCCTGACGGCGAGAGCTGCTCGCCCAACCTCGGAGTCTGCGTCTGCCGGCCTTCGCCCGACTCCTGCACCGCGGTCGATCCGGCCCGGCGCTGCGACACCGGCACCAACCGGTGCGTCCCTTTGTGCCAGGGCGTCAGTTGCCCTGCCGGCCAGCTCTGCGCGCCGGTGACCGGCGAGTGCGCCTGCACCTCGAGCCCGGATAGCTGCACGGCCGCCGACGCGGCGACCCGCTGCGACGCGAGCTCCGGCGTCTGCGTGCCGCGCTGCGCCGGGGTCACCTGCCCGACCGGCGAGGCCTGCGTGCCGACGACCGGCGGGTGCGCCTGCACCACCTCGCCCGATAGCTGCTCGGCGACCGACCCGACGACCCGATGTTCGGCCAGCCGCTGTGTCTCCAAGTGCGCCGGAGTGAGCTGCCCCGCCGGCCAGGTCTGCACACCGGCGACCGGCATCTGCCGCTGCACCGCCTCGCCGGATAGCTGCGCGGCGGCCGATCCGGCCAAGCGCTGCGACGCGGTCAGCGGGTACTGCGTCTCCCCTTGCGCCGGGGTCACCTGCGGGGCCGGCGAGGCGTGCGATCCGGGCTCCGGTACCTGCTCGTGTACGCCGACCTCCTGCCCGTCCGGCTACCTCTGCAACGCGCAGCAGCGCTGCGAGTGCGCCGCCGAGACCGATCAGCAGCTCTGCTCACGGCTCTCCAAGCAGTGCGGCAGCTTCACCGGCTTCGACAACTGCGGCCTCTCGCGCACCGTGAGCTGCGGAAGCTGCGCCGCGCCCCAGCTCTGCGAACAGAACGCCTGCGTCGCCCCGCCCGCCCCCGGCAACGACGCCTGCGGCGGCGCGATAGCGCTCTCCTTCAGCGGCGGCGCGGTCTCGGTGACCGGGGACACGACCTACGCGACCAACAGCGGCACCAGCCTGAACTGCCTGGGCACGGGCAAAGACGTCGTCTATTCGTTCGCGCTGAGCGAGCCGCGCAACGTCGACATCACCCTCGACATGGCCGCCGGCGTCCACGCCGTCGTCCACCTGCGCAGCGCGTGCGACGACCGCGACACCGAGGTCGGCTGCAGCGACGCGGCCGGAAGCGCCTCACTGCATTTCGATGCGCTCGAGCCCGGCACCTACTACCTGTGGGTCGACTCCTACGGGAGCGCCTGGGGCGAGTACACGCTCACCGTGCGCCAGACGGTCGTCAACTCCATCTGCTCGGGCGCCATCGCCATCAGCGCGGAGACCACGGTCGCGGGCTCGACGTTCGATGCGACCAACGACTTCGGGTCCGGCGCGCCTTCGGCCGCCTGTGCCAACGGCTTCTACGGCCTCGACGGCAAGGACGTCGTCTACTCGTACACGCCGGCGTCCGACGGGGTCTTCCGCGTCCGCCTGAGCCCGGTGCCCACCTTCGACGCGGCGCTCTGGATCATGCCCGCCCCTTGCGACGGCGCCGCCGCGCGCTGCGGGGCCCTCGACGACGACGGGAGCAAGGGCGCCCCCGAGGAGCTGCTTATCGCCGGGCTCGCCGGGCAGACCTACTTCATCGTGATCGACGCCTGGTCGCCGACCGAGGCCGGCGGCTTCACGCTCGCCATCGATTCCCCGGCCAACGACGCCTGCGACGGCGCTATCCCCGTGCTTCAAAAGGGCGTCGCGCTCAAGGCGAGCACGGCGGGCGCGGCCAACGACTACAACCGCGCCAGCGCGAGCTCGGCCTGCAGCCGCAACTGGCCGGGCCCGGACGTGGTCTTTGCCTACGTCCCAACCACCGCCGACACGTTCACCGTCTCCATCACCAACGTCGAGGCGGGCTTCGACGTCGCCGTGCTCGCGACCACCGGCGGCTGCGGAGACTCGGCGACCTGCGCGGGCAGCCGCGACTCCTACATCGGCGGACGGGACGAGACCCTCTCGATCACCACGCCGACCCCGAACACCACTTACTTCATCGTCGTCGACGGCTACACCGCAGGCGACGCGGGCGCCTTCACAATCCGGGTCGACTGAGCCCGACGACGGGGGCGGCGCGAATAGGACACCATGCTCGACAAGGCCGCAACCTGGTTCCAGACAACCTTCGGCGTCGCCCCCGACACACAGGGCAAGCTCACCGCCTCGCTGGTCGCCGTCTTCCTCGTCTGGCTGGCGCGAAGGCTCGTCCTCGCGGTGGTCAAGCGCCGGGTCGCCGACCCGCGGTTGCGCTACCGCTGGCACAAGTCGACGGTCTGGGCCACCGCGCCGATCGTCCTCGTGCTCGTCGGCCGCATCTGGTTCGAGGGCATCCAGTCGCTGGCGACCTTCCTCGGCCTGGTCTCGGCCGGCGTCGCCATCGCGCTCAAAGACCTCGTCGCCAACCTCGCCGGCTGGGGCTTCATCCTCTGGCGCCGGCCCTTCGAGCTGGGCGATCGCATCGAGATCGGCGCCATCTCCGGCGACGTCATCGACGTGCGCCTCTTCCAGTTCACCCTGCTCGAGATCGGCCAGTGGGTCGACGCCGACCAGAGCACCGGCCGCATCGTCCACGTTCCCAACGGCATGGTGCTCAACCATCCGGTCGCCAACTACACCAAGGGCATGTGGTGCATCTGGGACGAGCTCGGGGTGACGGTGACCTTCGAGAGCAACTGGGAGCGGGCCAAGGGGCTGCTCGAGCAGATAATCCTGCGCCACACCGGCGGCCTGGCCGACCTGGCGCGAAAGCAGCTCGAGACCGCGTCGACCTGCTTTCTCCTCCCCAACGAGGCGCTCACGCCGGCGGTCTACACCGCCGTCGCGGCCAATGGCGTGCGGCTGACGATGCGCTACTTGTGCGAGCCGCGAAAACGGCGCGCCACCGCCCATCTACTTTGGGAAGAGGCGCTGCGCGCCTTTGCCGAACACTCGGACATCGAGATCGCCTACCCGACCCAGCGCTTCTTCGACCGCGCCGGTGAGCCGGCAGCCTTCCAGCTCTCCAACCGCGCCGCGAAGGCAGGATGAAGGGCGAGACAGTCGAGAGTCGAGCGCTGGAAGCGAATGCAGTCGAGCGGCCCCGACTCGGCCTCCACCCCGCTCAGCCTGAGCCCCTCGCCAAGCTCGGGGCAGGCGGAGTCGAAGGGCCCCGACTCGATTCGGCGCGGCCGTGCTTCTCCCCAGGCTCGGGGTTGACCGGCATCCGAAGGGTTCGTTCGACGCCTCTTTCAGCCGACGCGGATCAGGAGCGCCGCGGCGAGCGAGAGCCCGACGGCCGCCGCGTGGCGCCAGGCGATGGGCTCACGTAGCAGCCAGGTGCTCAGCCCCACCGCGATGAGCATCGAGCTCGCCAACAGCGGCTGGATGAGCGCCATCGGCCCCTGCGCGAATGCTCGAAGGATGAGCAGGTAGCCGACGAAGTTGAGCGCGCCGATCGCCGCGCCGTAGCGGCAGGCGTCGAGCCGGCTGCACCTTCGCTCGCTGTCCGCCAGCCGCCAGGCCCCGAGGCCGAGCAGCGCGGTGCACGCGTAGGTCGCGAAGACGAACGGGAGGACGGGGCCAGAGCGCGAGGCGATTCGGCCGACGGTCATCGAGCCGGCGAAACAGACCGCGGCGGCGGCCGCCAACCCTATCCCCGCGAGGTCGGCCCGCGATTTGGCGCTCGGCTCCGCCCCGCGCCTGGGCCAGGTGAGCACCGCGATGACTGCCAGCCCGAGCAAGGCGCCGACCCACTGGATAGGAGTCGGCCGCTCGTCGAAGGCGAGCGCCCCGATGGCGACGACGAGCACCGCGTCGAGCTTGTTGACCGGCAGCGCGACCGCCGCCGAGGCCCGCTTCAACGCGAACAGCAGGAGGATCGAGCCGGCGGTGAAGAAGACGGAGTTGAGGACCGCGTAGGTCAGCGTCGCCCCGCTCCAAGCGACCGGCCCGCCGCTCGCGAGCATGGCGCTCCCGGCGAGCAGCGAGACGGTGAGCCCGGCCGAGAAGACGATCTGCAGCGGCGACAGCCCGCGCGCGGCGGCCAGCTTCTGGAACGTCTGCATCAAGCCGTAGAGCAGCGTCGCCAGCAGCGCCGCCTCGAACCAGCCCATCTTTCCTCGTGCACCCTTCCACCCCACCCAAATGAGGTGTGAAGGCTGCCCCGTCGATGGCGGGAAGGCAAGCGCGGTAGGCCTCCCCGGGTGCGGCTGTCCCGGGCTGAGGCACACCCTGCGCCCACCCGAGTCGGTGAGTGCCCCGAGTTGAGGCGATGGGTGTCCCGGGCCGAGGACGACCCTGCGCCACCCCGAGTTGGTGGGTGTCCCGGGCCGAGGACGACCCTGCGCCGCCCCGAGTTGGCGGGTGTCCCGAACCGAGGACGACCCTGCGCCGCCCCGAGTTGGCGGGTGTCCCCGGCCGAGGACGCCCCTGCGCCGCCCCGAGTTGGCGGGTGTCCCGAACCGAGGACGACCCTGCGCCGCCCCGAGTTGGTGGGTGTCCCCGGCCGAGGACGACCCTGCGCCGCCCCGAGTTGGTGGGTGCCTCCGGCCGAGGACGACCCTGCGCCGCCAACGAGTTGGCGCGGGTCGGCGGGCGGCGCCCTACCGATCACTCGGCTGCAGACTCGAGTCGGCTCAAATCCCTCAGGAGCGACGCGAAGGGACGTGCCCCTGCCCTCACCGCGAGCGGCCGAGCGCCCTCACCAACGCGTCGGCGAGCTCCGCGTGGCCGGCCGAGGTCGGGTGGATCCCGTCGGCGAGCATCCCCGGCCGCGCGTTCGCCGGATCGGCCGGATCACGGATGGCGAGGTCGAAGTCCGCGTACCCGTCGATCAGCCGCGTCGAGCGCAGAAAGACGTTCACCTCGCGCCGGGTCTGCTCGCCGGCCTCGGTTAAGTGCCCGGGCTTCGGCATGATCGTCGCGGCCCACGGTCGGATGCCCGCGGCGCGCAGCCTGCCGAACGCGTCGGAGAGCCCGTCGATGAGAAACCCCGGATCCTCCCGATGCAGGTCGTTGGTGCCCAACTGAACGAGACAGTCGGTGACCCCGGGCAGCTCGAACACGTCGCGCTCAAGCCGGTTGAGCGCCCGCTCTATCCCGTCCCCGCCGACCGAGGCGTCGACCACCGGATGGCCGAGCCTCATCTGCGCCACCTCGATGAAGCGCTGCTCGGCGCGCTGCGCGGACTGGCCCGCGCCGATGCTGTCGCCGAGCACTGCGAGGACGCGCTGGGCCTCGCCCTCGACGGCAACCCACTTGACTCCGTGGACCCGCCAGTCCGGCGAGCCCTCGAGCACCGGCTCGCGCGCGAGGTCTCCCGGCGCGCTCAGCCCGTCGCCCTCAAAGTCGAGCCCCTCGGGCACGCTGCCGACGGCCGAGAACGAGACCGCGTAGCGCTCGCCGCGCCGCATCGGGTAGTCGAACGGGTCGCAGAGGACCGGGACGCCGTCGGCGAGCTCGACGCGCCTCGCCCCGTCGAAGGTGAGCTGCACGGCCCCCTCGACCTCGCCCCCGCCAACAAAGCGCCCAAACCACGCCGAGCGCAGCGTCGCGGGCGACCAGTGGCCCCAGAAGGCGAGCTGGACGCGGTCGCCGGGCCTCATGTTGGTGAAGGGCAGCCGCCAGGTGGTCGGCGCGTCGATGGTCATCCGGTAAGGCAGCGCGCAGGCGCTCGTCACCTGGAAGAGGCCCCGAGGATGGCCTCCCGCGTCGCCGAGGGGCGGCGCGACGATGGGAGCGGGCCTCTTCTCCTCTCGGCTCTTGCCGCAGCCGGCGAGCGAAAAGACGAGCACGAGCAGCCCGAGACAGCGCCCGCGCGCCCGAGGTCGAAGACCCCTGCCGGCTGAGAGGCGCTCGACCATTCGATCAGTAGGTCGGAACCGGCGCGCCTTTGGCGCGCGCGGCGATGGCCGCGAAGAGGTCGCGGTTGTACGAGGCGCCCGATTCGGTCGCGCGCATCAAGGCGTCGAGGTGTTCGACCAGCTCGATCTCGGTGACCGAGTCGCTCACCTTGCGCGCGACGATGGAGCCCTCCATCCGCTTGATGACGTGCGTGCCCCCGGTCTTGCGATAAACGGCCGCCACCGCCTCGGGCGCGTCGCGGGTGCCGAGCGCGACCCCGAGGCGCCAGGTGGTCTCGAACTCGATGGTGATGAGGTCGTGGACGGTGTTGTTGATGCGGTAGCTCGCCTCGGCGCCCGGGATGACGCCCGTTTGCACCTTCCAGGAGGCGACCTTGCGCCGGTCGACGACGACCTCGGGGTCCTGCAGCGCCTGCCAGACTGCGCTCAGGGGAGCGTGCACAAAGCCGCGCGCGTTGATCCACTTGAAGCCGCGCGCGCTGCCGGTCACCAGCTCGAGGCGCTCGGGGTACGGCTCGCCCGGCTCGGGCGCGGGCGGCTGCGCCTGGTTGCCGCCGACCGGCTGAAGCTCGTTGGGAAAGCCAGCGCCTCCGGAGCCGCCGATAGAAGCGGCGAGGACGAACCCTCGAATAGCGAACATGATTGCGCTCCCCATAGCCGGTTGCACCGAACTTGGGCGTGCACCGGGGTAGCAGCAAGGCCGCACGCCGGCGCTGCGCAAGCGCTGCGCGCGAGGGCACAACCGGCGGCGCCGCTGAGCCGGCGAGTGCCTTCTGTCGCTGGAATCGGGCCGGAGTCGCGCCCGTTGGATTACAGGGCTCAGCGAGCAGGTCGCAGGCAGGGGGAGGACGATGGCAAAGCACCCGATCACCCGAGAGGCCCAGGGCCTTCGGCGCGGTACACGGCCGAGCGAGCAGGTGCGGCGCCACCGGGTCGCCGAGGCCGTCCGCTCCGAGCGCCCGGTGCGCCCGCCTCCGGCCCTCCACGCGCCGGCGGCTCGGCCCCGCAGGCGCGCACCTGTTCGCGCCGCGCCGCGGCTCGTCCACCCGATGCTCGGCGCGCGCGAACCGGGCTACGTCGAACAGCTCATGCCGCTTTTCGGCGCGCTGAGCGACCTCTACTACCGCGCCGAGGCCGCGGGCACCGAGCACCTCTCCGACCGCGCGAGCCTCATCGTCTCGACTCACAACGGCGGGGCTGCCCTGCCTGACACCATCGCCTTTCTCGTCGCCTGGCACCGGCGCTTCGGCGCCCAGGCTCCGCTGCACGGCCTCGTCCACAAGATCGTCCTGCGGCTCCCCGGACTGCGCACCATGGTCCCCAAGCTCGGCGGGCTGCCGGCCAGCCACGAGTCCGGCCAAGCGGTGCTGACGGCGGACCGGCCGCTGCTCGTGATGCCCGGCGGCGACCTCGACGCGCTCAAGCCCTTCCGCGAGCGCCACACCGTCACCTTCGGACCGCGCCGGGGCTTCATCCGGCTCGCGCTGCGCAACCAGGTGCCCATCGTCCCGGTCGTCAGCGTGGGCGCGCACGAGACCTTCCTGGTGCTCAACGACGGGCGCTGGCTCGCCAAGCTGAGCGGCCTCGAGCGCCTGATGCGGGTGAAGACCGTGCCCCTTGCCCTCTCGTTTCCCTTCGGGTTGACGCTGGCGGGCGTGCCGTCGATCCCGCTGCCCTCGAAGATCAAGATGAAGGTGCTCCCGCCCATCGAGCTGCACGAAAAGCGCACGGCCGCCGAGGATCCCCGGGTGGTCGAGCGCTGCTTCGAGCACGTGCGGGCGACGATGCAGCGCGAGCTCGACGCGCTTGCCGCCGGGCGCAAGCGCCTGCTGCTCGGCTGAACCGGGGACGGCCATCGCGCACGCGAGAGCGCCGCCTGCGAGTTGCCGGACTGAAGCCCGAGTCCCTTCGACACGCACAGCCCGGGCTGACGCCCGGAACCCAAGCGATCGGTCGCAGGTTGGTAGGGCGCACAGCAGTGCGCCCGTCGAGGATTGGGGCCGAGGCGCGGCCGGCACCGAAGGCCGGCCCTCCGGAATCGTGCTGCCGCGCGCTGAATCTCGAGGTTAGTAGCTCAGGCGAGCTTGCGAGGCTGCAAGCCGAGGGCCCCTCGACCCCGCCCCCCTTGTTTCCCCGGGAGGCTGCGCTCCGGTGCGGGGTCGGGCCGCGATCGGGGAGGCTGCGCCGGCGATCAGTAGCCGAGGTCGAAGAGAGCCACGCGGGCCTCGAGGTTCTCCGGCTCGTCGGAGACGACCGCGAGCAAGCGGTCCTTCGCCTCGTCCTTCGAGCCCGAACGCGCCAGCAGCAGCGCGAGCTGGATGTTGGCCTGCGCGAGGCGCGGGTTCTTGCCGAGCGCCTCGAGGTAGGCCGCGCGGGCGTCCATGTCGCGTCCGAGCGCTTCGAGCGAGCGGGCGATGAGGTAGTTGGCGACCGCGTTCTCGCGGTCGGCAGTCGAGGCGCGCTTGGCGAAGGCGAGCGCGCTCTTCGGGCGCTTGCGGTCGAGCTCGATTTGGGCGCGGTAGAGCAGCGCGGGCAAGGAGGTCATGTCGATCTGCAGCCCGCGATCGAGCATCCGCGCCGGACCGTCGAGCTCGCCGAGGTGGTAGTCGACGATGGCCGCGTAGATGTCGCGCACCCACTGGTCCTCGTCCTTGGCTTTGGCCGCAAAGGCCCCGCCGGCGTGCCGGGCCGTCTCGAGCTCGGGCTCGTAGTAGTCGCTCACCGGGCGGCGCTTGCGCGCGACCGAGGAGGGCTCGAGATCGAGCATGCGCTGCAGCACCGACCACGCGCCGTTCTCGTCACCGCGTCGGGCGAGCAGCGCCGCGGCGCACAGCCGCGGCGTGAGCCGGGTCGGCGCGCGCTCGCTCGCCTTGCGAAACGCGGCGATCGCCCCGTCGAGCTCAGAGGCGGCGAGCTCGACGCGGCCCCGATACTCCAGGAACCGGGCCGCGTCCCCGAGCCCCTGCTCGCAGGCGCGCAGATGCTCGCGCGCCGAGTCCACCTGCCCCGACTTGAGCGCGGCGAGCATCGCCTGGAAGTGCGCCGGGCCGTTCCCGGGCGAGATCTTCAGCGCCTCCTCGGCGTGAGTGACGGCGCCCTTCAGATCGCCGCGCTCACGGGCTATCGCCGACCAGAGCAGGTGGTACTGCAGCCGGTCGCTGTCGTCGAAGAGGTCGAGCTCTTGCTCGAGCCCCCGGAGGATGCGCTCGGCGCCGCGCACGTCGCCCTGAGCCATGTAGGTGAACTGGGCGCTCATCACCTTGGGCTCGCCGATGTCCGGGTAGCGCTCCGAATAGTCCGCGATCGCCTTGCGGGCCGCTTCGTGGTTGCCGACGCGTACCAGGACGCGGGCGAGCGCGCGCAGCGCGTCGCGCTGGTCGGCGTCGAGCTTGAGCCGCTCCTGGTAGCCGGCTATCGCCTTGGCGAAGTTGCCGGCGAACTCGGCGGCAAGACCGCGGTAGTAGAGCGCGCGCTTGAGCGAGGAGTCCTTCTGCAGCGCCTCCTCGAACTTCTCCTGCGCGATAGGGGCGCTCTTCTTGAGGTAGGTGCGGCCCCAGGCGAGCAGCGCCTCGGGGCGTTCGGCGTCGGTCGAGAGGTTGAACGCCTCTTCGGCTTCGGCGCGGGCGAGGTCGTCCTGTCCGGTCGCGAGCAGCAGGTTCGCCTTGGCCCGGTGCGCGGCCGCCAGCTTCGGCCGCTCGCGGAGGACCCCGAAGAGCAGGTCGCGGGCCTCGTCCAGCCGGTCCTGGCTGGCGCGCTCGCCCTGACCGACGGCAAAGGACTCGACATAGCGGGCGACCGCCTCGAGGTTCTGCGGTTCGAGCACGACGGCGGCCTTGAACGCCTCCTGCGCCTCTATGTACGAGGTGTGGCGGTCGTCGCGATACAGCTCGATGCCGCGCTTGAGGTGCTCTTCCGAGGTCCCGCTCAGGCCGGGCAGCGCCATCTTCCAGGCGAGCAGCCGGGTCTCTATCTCCGGGAGGAGCTTCGGCTTGGGCGGCTCTTCGGGCTTGAAGAGGAAAGCGGGCTTGGTTATCCACAACCCCGCGCCCGCGCCGAGGACGACGAGCAGCACGAGCGGGATGACCACCTTCCACGCACCGCCCGAGCGCGGCTCGGCGACCTTGGGCCGCGGGAGGACCCGCGACGGGTCGGCGCTGCCGGAGGGGGCGGGAGCGGAGGCTGCGATTTTCGGCGGCGGCCTCGGCGCGGCGGGCTTGACCGGAGCGGGCGTGGGCTTTGCCGCCCAATCGCGCGGGTTGACAGGCTCGGGCCTGTCGAGCTCGAGCGCCAGCTCGCCTCCAGAGCCGCCCCCGAGGTCGAGCTCGTTGCCACCGAGGCTCGCCGGGGGAGCGTCGAGAAAGTCGGCATCCGGGTGCGACGCCAGCGCGGGCGCAGGAAGTGGCGCCGAGTACGGGGCAGCCTGGGGGGCGGCGACCGGAGGCGGGGATGCGGCCGCGCCTCCGAACACCACCACGGGGACCTTGCCGCTGCTGGTGGTCGGCGGCGCCGGCGCGGCGGCCGGGATTGGCGCCGCAGCGGGCGCAAAGTAACCGGGTTGCGCTGCCGGGGAAGCCCGGCGCGCCGGCTGGCCCGAGCGGCATCGCTCGCAGATGCCGAGCGCGGCGTCGAGCGGGTCCGGCATCGGGGTTCCGCACTCGCGACAGGGGATGACGGGCGCCTGGGCAATCCCCGGGCCGGCGCCAGCGGAGGCCCCGAACAGATCGGACATCGAAGAGCCCGCGCCGCCCGCGGGACCAAAGATGTCCGAGAGCGAGGCCTTCGGCGCGGGCGGCTCCTCGGGACGGGCCGCCGAGCCTGGGGCCCCGAAGAAGTCCGGCATGGCCCCCGGCGCGGGCGCACCAGCGCCAAACGGCTCGGCAGGGGCTGCGGAGGCAGAACCGAAGGGGTTGGGCGGGCCGGACAACCCGCTCGAAGGGCCAAAGATGTCGGAGAGCACCTCGGAGGTCGGCCGCGGGCCCGGCGACGGCGGAGGCGCGAAGAGCTCTGCGAGGTTGGCGCCGCCCGGGGCGGGGCGCGCCGCGGGCGCTGGGGCAGGGATGGCGGCCGCCGGCTCGCTTGCCTCCGGGCGCTTGACCACCTGAACGCCCTTGCACTTCGGGCACTGGGCGCGCGCGCCCTTGGCGGGGATGCGCTTCTCATCCACGGCATACGCAGCGCCGCACTTCTCGCAGGTCACCCGCATTCGAGCACTCCCACGGGTTCAGAGGCCGGGTCCGGACGGGCAGGCACGCTCATCGTTCGCTCCATCCCTCTCTCCATCACGCCTTCCGCCTTGCCGAACAGGCAGCCTGCCCTCGATTGACGTCTCAAAAGGACGGAAGTGTCGCATAGAGCGGCTCTTCCTCGAAGCGACGTTTGCATCCGCCCGGCAACGGCCAAGCGATAGTCGCCACCCGCCCCCAAGGCCCGCCGCTCGCCTATCGAGCCGGGCGCGGTCGAATAGGTCTCGCGCGGGGGATGTGTCGCCGAGTCCTTCGAGCGACAACCGGTCAGCCCGAGCCCCTCGGCTGGCTCGGGGCAGGCCGAGGTCGAGGGCCCTTCCGAGCCGCCTCCCTCTTTGCTCGAGAGGAGACGGTCGGGGCGCGGGGGATCGAACCGAGGCCAAGCGAGGACTGCCCGCCGCCTCGTGGGGAGGTGTCCTGCAATCGGCCGCCTTCAAGTCCGCTCTTCGGTCAAGGCGCGAGCCGCGCCTCTTCTCGGAGACGGCGATGGTCACGACGGCCGGCGAAGACACGGGCGGGGAGCCTCGGGATGAAGGGGTGTCGAAGAATCCTTCGAGCGATATCCGGTCCGCCCGAGGGTAGGCCGAGCTTGCGAGGCCGAAGTCCGAGGGCCCCTCGACTCCGCCCCCCTCGTTCCTCGGGAGGCTACGCGCGGGGTGAGCCGGGGGGCGGGTGATTTCGCGACAGACCTCGAGGGGCTGAAAACAAAGCGGCGTCGCAATAGCAGCGACCTCGCGAGGGTGTCAAACCCTCTAGACGCGGCGGGGAGGGCCGGGCCGAGGTGCGGTTCGGATTCGCGAGCCGAAGCTCGCCTTCCGCGCGCCTACCGCTCGCCCTTGGCGCGGGCGAAGTTTCCGACGACCAGCCAGGGCGCCTCGCGCTGGAAGAGCTGCAGCATGTTGCGCACCCCGACCGGCTCGCCCCCGGCGCCCACCTCGCGTGCGACCGCGAGGTACTGCTCGGCGTCGATGCACAAGGACCGGGCCTGCACCTGCTGGACCCGATGCTCGACGATCAGCTCGACGAGCTTCTCGACCTCGCCGAGCCGGTCGGTCACCCCGGGCAGGATGAGGAGGTTCAAGGCGACATAGGCGCCCGCGGCCCGAGCCGCGGCCAGGGAGCGGCGCACCTCGCCCAAGCCATAGCCGACCGGGGAGTAATAGGCCGCGTACAGCTTCGGGTCCGCCGAGTTGAGGCTGACCCGCACCGCGTCGAGGCCGGCCGCCAGCATCCTCTCGAGCCCCTCGGTCAGGCTCGCGTTGGTGTTGATGTTTATCGAGCCGCGCGCGGTGCGCGCGCGTATGCGGGCGATCGCGTCGGCGAGCACCGGGGCGCGCGTCAGAGGCTCGCCCTCGCAGCCCTGGCCGAAGCTGACCATCACCCTGCCCCGCGCAGCCTCGAGGTGGCGGGTCCCGGCCTGCGCGAGCGCCTCGGCGGACGGGGGCGCCTCGAGGCGCTGCATCGAGGACTCGGGCCCGCCGCTGCGCCGCTCGCTGATGCAGCCGAGGCAGCGGGCGTTGCAGGTCGACGAAGAGGGCAGCCCCGCCTCGTCGCGCCGATAGAAGAGGTTCTGGGCCGTGAAGCAGCGGTACTCGAGCGCGCAGCGGCGAAGCTGCTCGACGACAGGATTGCCCGGCAGCTCGGCGAGCCGCTCCTCCACCAGGCGAGGCAGCTCCGGGGTGGTGAAGCGGTCCGGGTCCCAGTGGGTGCGCCGATCGGTGCGCAGCGCCCAGACGACAGGCCCAGGCTCCTCCCAGCCGACCGCGGTGTAGGCCCACTGCGGCAACGCCGGCCCCTCGACCCGGATCTCGGCTGGCAGGAAGGTGCGCGTGTAGCCGGGGGGAAGCACGGCGGCGACCGCATCCGGGCGCACGCGCTTGCGCCCGAGCTTCACCTCATCGAGCACCTCGACCCGACCGCTCTCGGGATCCAGGCCAACCGGAAGGCGGCCGGGCAGGTGGACAAGCTTGCCGTGCGGCGGCAGCGCGATCGGCTGCTCGGAGGCGGCGAGCACGTCGTCGCCCGAGCGCACCACGGCCTCGAGCCTCGGATGCTCGAGCACCTTGCCGTCGGGGGTTGCAAAGAGGAGTCGGGGGGCCATCGATTCAGCTCAACGCCGCGCGCTTCGCGCGCCGGCTCGGCGAAAGGGGTCGAGCGCACTGACCAACAGCCTGTTTCGTCAAAAACTCGACCGCGGGAAACCGGGCGCTACAATACCGAGCGGACCGTCAAAACGGGGAGCGATTTGGCTGATGATTTCAAGATCAGGCCCGCCCGCCGCGGTGACCGCGAAGGAGTAGCCGAGCTCCTGAGAGAGGCCGGCTACGCCGACGGGGCCGACACGAACATCATGTTCTGGGTGCTCAATCACCCGGAGATCGACGTGTTCGTCGCCGCCGACAGCCAAGAGCGGCCCGTCGGCTACCTGAGCCTCTCGCATCGACCGCAGCTTCGGCTGCGCGGGCGCATCGCGACCATCGACGAGCTCGTGGTGGGCGCGTCTTGGCGTGACCGGGAGGTCGGCACCCGTCTTCTCGAGTCGGCGGTCGAGCGGGCCATGGCGCTGTCGGCAAAGCGCATCGAGGTCTCCACTGCCGACGGGCGCTCCGCCTTCCCGCTCGACTTCTGGACCAAGAGCGGCTTCCAGGAGATCGACAGCAAGGTGCTGCGCTACTCGAAGCTCGAGCGCTAAGGCCTTCCGCTTCGCGCGGGCCCGAGAACCACGTCGGCGGGGCCATCCGGCGCCAAGTCGCCGAGCCTCGCCGCCGGGGCGCCGGCGCGCCCTGCCCTACCCGGCGGCGCGGGCCCGGGCCGTGCGCTCCCAGGCCGCGCTCTGGCTGCCGCGCAAGAACCTCCAGAACCCCACCACGAGCGCGAGGTTCATGAACACGAAGAAGTAGGCGATGCTCGACAGGCGCTTCAACGCGCCGCGAAACACGCCCTTTCCCCCCGCCCAGGCGACCAGGTAGAAGGCGAGCTGCGCGCCGAAGAGCCCCTGGTAGAGCAGCCCGTCTGTCAACAGCGCGGCGTTGGCGAGCAGCGCGATGGCCATCAAGAGCGGCGCGCACCAGCGCACGACCTTGTGCGACCAGAAGGCGTAGGCGGCAAAGCCGCGTCTCGGCGATAGCAGGCCGGGCACCATGCGCAGGCTCTGGAAGTTGCCGGCCGAGATGCGCGCGCGCCGGGCGAACTCCCGGCCGTAGTCCTCGACCGTCTCCTCGTAGGCGACCGCGTCCGGCTCGTAGCGCACCTGCCAGCCGGCATCGAGCAGTCGCAGTGGGATGACGAGGTCGTCGACGATAGTCTCGGGGCAGAGCGGCTCGAAAAGCCTACGGCGGATGGCATAGAGCCCGCCGTTGGCACCGAGCACGACGCCCTGGCGCCCTTCGTAGAGCTTCAAGAGCGTCTCGTAGCGCCAGTAGAGGCCTTCCTCGTACTCCTGGCGCACGCGGTTGTAGAGCTTCAGGCGCCCGCAGACCGCGCCGACCTTCGGGTCCTCGAAGTGGCGCACCAGTCGGCGGACCGCGAGCGGATCGATCATCGTGTTGGCGTCGGTGAGCACGACGACTTCGCCACGGGCCGGCGGGATGCAGCGGTTGAGCACCGAGACCTTTCCGCCGCGCGGGGCCGCCGACAGCTTCACCCGCGCGTCAGGGCAGGCGCACACCAGCGCCTCGGTGCCGTCGGTCGAGCCGTCGCTGCCGACCAGCACCTCGAGCTTGTCGCTCGGATAGTCCAGGTCGAGGCTGTTTTGCAGCTTCTGGGCGATGCACTCCTCCTCGTTGTGCGCGGGCACGACCAGGCTGACCGTGGGCAACCACGTCTGCTCCGACTGCCGCCGCGCGCCGCGCGCGAGATAGCGCCAGGCCCGCCGAACCCCGCGCAGCCCGTCCCACGCAAACAGCGTCAGCGGGTACAGAAAGTAGGTGTGCAGGAGCAGCAGCACCGCGCCCCAGAACACGATCCCCATTCCCGGCGCCTCCCGCCGGCAAGGGACAGCAAGAAGAGGGCCGCGGGGCGCCCTCCCCCGCTCCTCCGCAGCCCGAGCTCGATGAGAGGTGCGGCCTCGAGGGGCGACGAGAAGCGCTGAGAGCGCGGTCGAGACTGCGCCCTTGAGAAAGAGGAGCGAGTCGGGCGTTCGTGCGAGTCGTCGTGCTCGACGGCCCGGGTCCGGGCGGGGAAACCAAGAGCGCGCCGCGCGCTTCCGCGCCGGCCGGCGATGAGCACCTGCGGACCGGCGCCCGATGAGGAAGGAACGGCGTTTCCCACCCGCTCCGCGGCGCGGGCGCCAGTAACGACCTTGACGCCCTGCCCGAACCGGGGCGCCCGGGACGCCGTCCCGCCGTCGAGAGCCTGCTTGCCTGCCCCGAGCCAAACCGAGCGATCGAATCTCAGGCCTGGGAGCGAGCGAGCCGCGCGTTACCTCTTCGAAGCCTCGGCCTCGAGCTTCTTCGCATTCTCCTCGGCAGCAATGACGTCCTCCTTGAGAGCCGCCGCGGCCGAGTGCGCCGGGTTGAGAACGAGCAGCTCGGTGAGGGCATCCTTTGCCTGGGCATACTCACGCGAGGCGAGGTGCAGCTTTGCCTTCAGCAGATGGGCGCGAAGCATCTTCGCGTCCTTGCGCAGCGTCTCGCCGACGTACTTGATGCCCTTGTTGCGCATCTCGGGGCTCACCCGCGACTGCGCCTGCAGCGCCGCGACCGCCAGGTCGGCGAAGGCGCGCGGCTCGTCGAGCAGCACCTTCCGCTCGTCGAGCGTCTCGCGGTACCTCTTCGCGAAGCTCTCGGCGCTCTCGTTGCCCTTGACCGCGTAGTAGATCGCCGAGGCTCGCAGCACGACGCCGGCGTCCAGCTTGGTGCGATCGACCAGCGTCCTCGACGCCTTGAGCAGCTCGCCCGCCTTCGCGTCGTATTCGCTGGCCTGCTCGACCAGCGGATCGTGCGCGTTCTTGATCTCGATCAGCTCGTCGCGCTTGGCGTTCGCGCGGGCGTGCCAGTCGGGCGTCGCCTTCTTCTCCTTGATGCGCGCCATCTCCTTCTCGACCTGATTGGCCTTGAGCTTGATGCGGCTGATCTCGTCGCGGGCGTCCTGCGTCAGCAGCAGGTAGGCGATCATCTGGTTCGCCTTGGCCGAGACGTAGTCCGGGGACTTGGCCTCGATCTCCTTCCAGGCCTCGACGGCGGCGAGCAGCGACTTGGTGTCGTCCTTTCGCAGCAGCCCCAGCGCGGCCTCGTCCGCGGCGACGATGTCCGGCTCGGGCATCGGGGTCTGGGACTTCAGCCAGAGCGCGACCCCGCCCGCGATTGCCGCGACGAGGACGCACCCGCCGAGGATCAGCGGCACCCTTCGCCTGCTCTTCTGCAGGGCGACCTGCAGCTCCATCGTCTGCGAACCGACCGGTCCCATCGGCAGCGGGGCGGGCCGCTCGGCCGTGGTTCGCCCGCGCGCAGCGGCGGGCTGCGAGCCGAAGGCGGGCGTCTGCGCGAGGTCGGCGGCCTGTAACGGCCCCATCCACGAAGGCGCCGGCAGCGGACCGGTGGGCGCGCCGCTGGCGACCTCGGGCGGGGCGCCGGGGAGGGTCGTCGCGTCGGAGGCGGCGGGCACGACCTCGGCGAGCTTCGGCAAATCCAGCGGCGATCGAGCGGCACGCGGAGCAGCCGCCTCGCCGCTCAGTCCCGCAGGGCTCGCCTGCCACGAGGGCACAGGTTGCGAGGGTTGAGCCGCCGGCCCCGGCGCGTTCATGCCAAACAGGAGCGTCTTGTCGACCGGGGCCTGCTGCACCGGGCTGCCCGCGGCAAAGGGGCTCATGCCGAAGGGGATCGTCGTGTCGGGAGTGGCCGCGGCGGGCTCCGGCGCCCTTGCGCCCGCGTCCCCGAAGGCGAGCGGCTCGGGCGCGCTGGCCGCGGGCGACCCGAACATGGGCGTCGAGCGCTCCTGGCCAGGCACGGGGCTCGCGCGATCGCCCGCCTCGCCCGGCTTCGAGAAGAAGGTGACCGAGGCCGAGGGATCGGGAGGCCGCGTTCCCGTCGCCGGCTCAGCGGCGGGCGCCGGGCCGAAGGTTGGCCAGGCCGTGGCCGGCAAGGAGCCGAACATCGGGGCTGGCGCCGGGGCCGCCGCCTGCGAAGGGCCAGGGGCGGAGACCGCGCCAAAGGTCTGCGTCTGACCAACCGCTCCCGAGGGCGCCGCGGCAACCGGGCTCAGCGCGCCGAATAGTTGCGTCGAGCGAACCGACGGGCTCGCGCCTTCCACCGCTGCCGAGGAGGCCGCGGGCGCGAGCGCGCCGAACATCTGCGTCGCGTGGGCGCCCAGAGCCGGGGCGGCAGGAGTCGGGGCCGACGGCGAAAGGGCACCAAAGGTCTGCGTCGCGTGGACCGGTTGGCTCCGAGCCGCCCCCGGCGCGGCCGCCGCGGGAGAGGCTGCGAGCGCACCGAAGGCCTGAGTCGCAGCGCCGGCCGGGTGCGCGGCCGCAGCGGCCGCGGGCGCGCCGAACATCTGCATCGAATGCACGCTCCTATTCGGCTCGGGCTGCGGGGTTGGCGCCGCGGGCTGGGCGGGTGAGCCAAAGGTCTGCGTCGGGAAGGATG
>ENA-UOOR01001438-UOOR01001438.1-fermentation-metagenome-genome-assembly--contig:-NODE-1438-length-28044-cov-5.145057_pt1 | contig 28044 bp, 27 predicted proteins | sample MGYA00245780_ERZ724029 | MGnify/ENA primary metagenome ERZ724029 (study PRJEB28704, sample SAMN03018315) | fermentation metagenome | biome: anthropogenic terrestrial biome; feature: soil; material... | reverse complement strand
TGCTCTTCATCGATGCGGCTGCACTCAAATAAGTTCCTGCCTCAATACGATCGGGGATAATCTTATATTCCACGGTCTCAGTATATTCAATGTTTTTTCCTTCAATAGTAATTGCGCCTGTTCCAGCTCCGTTGACAGAATAACCACAAACCCTTAAAAAATTCTGCAAGTCCACAATTTCGGGCTCTTTCGCCGGATTGTATATTACTGTTTTTCCGGATACCCCAACAGCATATAACATTATATTTTCTGTTGCTCCCACACTGGGATAATCAAGCAAAATTTCACAGCCTTCAGTTTCATTCACCGAACCGACCAGAATTCCACTCTTCTCGGTTATTTCAACTCCAAGTTTTCTTAATCCCTTCAAATGAAGGTCTATAGGTCTAAGCCCTATTTCACATCCACCCGGAAATGCTATTTCAACTTTACCGGTTCTCTGCAGTACAGCACCCATTAAAATTATTGACGATCTGATTTTCTTTACCAGCTTATCAGGAACCTTATAGGTATTTAACCCTCTGGTATCAATTAATGCTACACCATTATCATATTGGACAGAACATCCCATGATTCTCAGGATTTCCAACATATCTCTTACATCTTCTATATCCGGTATATTGTCAAGAAGATATTCTCTTCCGCATATTACAGTGCTTGCTAAAATAGGAAGAGCAGCATTTTTTGATCCGCCTATATCAACGATTCCCTCAAGTTTATTGCTTCCTTGAATTATAAAACTTCCCATCCTTATCCCTCCGAAACAAGTAGGTAATCATAATATATATTATGCACACTGCTCATACTTGTTACTTTCGGGGTTTCAAGACGGTGAGTTTTAACATTGAATCATATATTTTATTCTCAACATCAGCATTACCCATTTTCTTAGAATTAGTGGACATTGTTTTCAACAGGTTTTTATTTTCAATTATTTCTTCAATTTCTTTTATAAGTTTTTTACCATCTAAATCTTTTTCAAGAATCACTCTTGCGGCTCCTTTCTTTTCCAGAGCTCTTGCATTGTATTCCTGATGGTTTTCAGCCGTATATGTTTTTGGGATCAAAATTGCCGGTACACCAAGAGCAGTAATTTCAGCAATAGTTATAGCGCCTGCGCTGCCTATTACAATATCTGATGCTGACAAAACAATTGCCGCATCATACATATATTCAACTATATCTATATTATTTTCAAGGTGTATATTTTGTTCATTTATTTCATCCATAAAACTTTGATACAGTTTTTTTCCTGTTACATGTATTATTTTAATGTTCTTTTGCCCGTTATATTTTTTTATAACATCTACTATTGCTTCGTTTAAACTTACCTGCCCGCCGCTGCCTCCAAATGAATAAACACATATAACGTCAGGGCGCAGATTTAACTCCGTTCTTGATTTTTTTCTGTCTGCAGTCAAAATATCCTTTCTGACTGGATTCCCTACAAGCACAAGCTTTTTTCTTGCCTCTTCAGGGAAATATTTTTCGGCTTCAGCAAAGCTTATTCCAATAACATCCACGAATTTAGAAAGCATTTTGTTGGTCACTCCCGGAAAAACATTTTGCTCAAGAATCATTGTAGGAACCTTTTTAATGCTTCCTGCAAGAACCACGGGTCCGCAGACATATCCTCCTGTCCCAACAACTATGTCAGGCTTAAATTCACTGATTATCCTGGATGCCTGGGCTACTCCCTTTATGGACGCAAACAATGTCTTTACATTTTCAAAGCTTATTTTTCTTTTCAGATATTTTGCGGTAACATATCTATAATCAAAGCCTGCTTTTGAAGCAAGCTCTCTTTCCAGTCCGTCCCTGGTTCCAACATACAGAACCTGGTTCGCCGAGTCTTCACTTATTATTTTCTGGGCTATAGCCAGCGCCGGATTAATATGGCCTCCGGTTCCTCCGCCTGTAATCAAAACTCTCATTGTATCATCCCTTAAAATTTAATTTCTGTATGTATCGGCATATCTCGATATATTTAACAGTATACCCATGGAAAACAGCAAAAACATAAGTGAGGATCCTCCGGCGCTTATGAACGGAAGAGCCCTTCCCGTAGGTGGCATTGATGATGTTGCAACAGCAACGTGTATTAAAAACTGAACCAACACCAATGTAGTAAGTCCCAGCGCAACCTGACTTCCAAAAAAATCCTCAGTATTCATGGAAATACGAAGTCCTCTCCATGAAAAAACTACAAAAGCAAGTATTACAAACACACAACCCACAAATCCAAGCTCCTCGCCTATAATGGAGAAAATGAAATCATTGTATGCTTCAGGGAGATGAAAAAACTTTTGTCTGCTCTTGCCTATGCCCATGCCAAACAATCCGCCTGTTCCTAAAGCTAAAAGTGATTGAATTATCTGATAACCTTCAGCCAGAGGATATTTAAAAGGGTCTAAAAACACTATTACTCTTGTTATTCTGTATTCTTCCATGGATACCAGGACAATAACGCCTGCAACACCCACCATAAGCAGAGCAAATAAATGCCTTAACTTTGCACCTGCACAAAAAAACATTACAATTAATGTGCCTCCCAGTATTATTGCAGTACTTAAATCATCCTGAATTGCTATTAAAAGGCAGAACAAACCTATAAGCAGCATGGATGGCAAAAATCCCTTTCTGAATGAGCCAATATTCTTCCTGTTCTTGCTGAAATAATCAGCCATATATATAACTCCGCCTATTTTTATTATTTCTGAAGGCTGAAGTGATATACCTCCTATAACAATCCATCTTTGAGCACCGTTAGAAGCTATACCCAGTATAACCGTAAGAAGGGCAAGACCAATACATGCGATTAAAATTGCTTTATTGAATTTAGCATATATTTTATATGGAATATTTGCTAAAAAGCCCATCCCAACAAGCCCGATAACCGCAGCAAATACCTGCTTTTTAAGAAAATAAAAGGGATCACCGTCAAATTTATAATACCCGTCAGGATAGCTGGAACTGTAAACCATCAGAAACCCAAAGAGCACCAAAACAATAATTATAAAAACCAACAGCCAGTCAATTGTATTTTTACCTGCTTTTTTTACTGATGCCTCCATAATAATTTACCCTCTCCTTAAAATCTCTTCCTCTGACCTCGTAGTTAGGGTACATGTCCCAGCTGGCACATGCAGGAGATAATAAAACATTATCGCCTTCACTGCTTAAGTCAAAGCATTTTTTAACTGCCTCTTCCATATTGCTAACATGGTATATATCCATAAATCCGTATTTTCTGGCACAGATGTCTATTTCATCCGCTGTCTGCCCTAAAAGAACCAATGCCTTCACCTTATCATCGAATGCTTTAATAAAATCATCGTATGAAGCTTTCTTGTCATAGCCCCCTGCAATTAATATTATAGGTTTTTCAATTCCCAGAACTGCTTTTACAGAAGCGTCTGTATTTGTTCCCTTGGAATCATTATAAAATTTAACTCCGTTAAATTCACCGCAAAACTCCAGTCGGTGCTCCACACCCTTAAATTCTCTCAGCACATGTGCAATAGTTTCTTTGTCAATTCCAAGTGCCAGGGCAGCTCCTGCTGCAGCCATGGCATTTTCTAAATTATGTTTGCCTGGAATGAATATGTCCTTAATATTTATAATAAATTCAGATTTTCCTTTTGACTTAAAAATCATTTTTCCATCTTCAACGCATATTCCATCATCTAAAATATGTTCAGAGCTGAAAAATATTTTCTTTGCCTTAATCTTGTTTGAAAAATCTCTTATTATTTCATCTTCATAATTTAATATTGCATAATCACTTTCATCCTGATTTATTACATTTTTAAATTTAGACTCAATATAATTCTCCATTGTATGATGATAATCCAAATGATCGGGAGTTATGTTTGTAATAATGCTTATATGGGGTTTATATCGAAAAGTTCCGGCAAGCTGAAAGCTGCTTACCTCTGCAACAAGTATATCATCTTTCCCTGAACTAATTGCATCATAGAACATTCCGGAACCGATATTGCCTGTAACTTTACAGCTTTTTTTGCTTTCCTTTACAATTTCACCCACAAGTGTCGTTGTGGTGGTTTTTCCGTTTGTTCCTGTTATTGACACAATAGGTGCATCAGTTACCTCATATGCAGCCTCAATATCGCTTACTATCTTAACATTCTTTTCAATTAATTTTTTAACAACAGGTACTTCATACTTTATTCCAGGACTTTTAATTGCAAGATCAAGACAGTCCATATTTAATTTTTCTAATTCATCGTTACCAAAATAATATTCAGCTTTAATATTTTCTATTTCCCCTAATTTTTCTGCTGATTGTTTTTTTTCATCATAAACAAATAAATTTGCACCAAGCATGTTCAATCCTTTTATGCATGCAATTCCTGAAACTCCAAGCCCTATAACTAATATGTTTTTATTTTTCATGCTAACCTCTTTTCTGCAGCTCATAACAAGTACAGTGAACTCAGCGGTCAAAAGCCTTGTTATAATTCTATGTATTCTATACAGAATAAATTCCTATAAATGCCAGTATGACAGTTATAATCCAAAACACACCTACAACCTTCGTTTCCTTCCAGCCGCTCATTTCAAAGTGGTGGTGAAGAGGTGCCATTTTAAATATTCTTCTTTTTGTTCTTTTATAATGAAGCACCTGTATAATTACAGAAAGAGCTTCCGCAAAATATATCCCGCCGATAATCGGTATTAAAAGCACTGTGTTTGAAATTACGGCAACTGCAGCAACAGCTCCTCCAAGTGCCAAAGAACCCGTATCTCCCATAAACACCTTTGCAGGATTTGAATTGTGTTTCAGAAAGCCAAGACATGCTCCGGCAACTGCCGCACTGACTATAGAAATTCCTTCAAATATTGGGTTGATTTCTTTCATGCTGCCGCTTATAAGGCTGAACGCTGCCATTACAATAAGAGTTACCCCGGTACTGAGACCATCAAGACCGTCAGTCAGGTTTACCGCATTCACAGTTCCCAAAACTACAAATAATACAAACGGTACATACAGTACCCCTAAATCAATATATGCATTTGCAAATGGTATTATGAGTTTTGTTCCGTATGCGCTGTATCTTGAACCGTATGCAGCCAAAAGCAGAGCAAAAATAAACTGTGCCAATATTTTCTGATATGCCTTAAGACCCAGGTTTCTTTTTTGAACAACCTTTATGTAGTCGTCAGTGAATCCTATTAGCCCAAATCCCACCATAAAAAACAGTGCTGCCCAAATTTCACGGGTGTAGTAACCACTTGTAAAAACTGAAATTATTACGGAAAAAACAATGATAATTCCTCCCATGGTAGGTGTTCCCGACTTTTTGTAATGAGACTTAGGTCCTTCCTCCCGAATGCTTTGTCCTACCTTGAGACGTCTTAAAACCGGTATAACCACCGGTCCCAGAAACAACGCTATTAGAAAAGATACAATTATTACCCTGATTATTTGTCCGTTGACTTGCATTTTAAACTCCTTGCTGTTATTAAGTATGGGGACATTCCCTCAAAATCTATCACAGAGATTATCCCGGTTTTATAGGTATGTCCAACTACTTTTTTAATCCTCGTTTTCTTTCTACGTCAATTATCGCTTTTTTTGCTATTGAACCTTCATCATAGGGTACCTTTTCTGTTCCCATATCCTGATAAGGTTCCGTGGATTTTCCCGCTAACAATATTACATCCTTGCTTATTGAATTGTCAATAGCATAATAGATAGCTTTATCTCTTTCCACAATTATTTCATATTTGCCGCCAAACTTTTCTACTCCCTGTGCAATTTCAAGGCATATTTCATAGGGATCCTCAAATCTTGGATTATCTGAAGTCAGTATACTTAAATCGCAATATTTTCCTGCTATTTCCCCCATCGGTCCACGCCTTGCCGAGTCTCTTTCACCTCCTGCACCAAACATTACAATTTTTCTTCCTTCGGCAAACTCATTGATTGTATCCATAACCTTTTGCAAACCATCAGGAGTGTGGGCAAAATCTAAAATAATAGTGCAGTCAAGGTTGTTTTCCAGCATTTCAAACCTTCCTGTGACACCCTTTATTTCGCCTAATGCTTCAATTATTTTATCTGCGTCCGCACCCAGTGCATATGCCGCCCCAAAGGCACCAAGTGAGTTGAGAACACTGAATTTACCGGGGGTATTAACATGAGCTTTTTTAATTGTACCTTGAATATCAATATCAAAGGAAGTCCCTTCCTTTGTTGTTATCAGATTTAATGCCCTGATAGTTGCTTCATTATCAATAGCTACAGATATTGCCTTTATACCTTCTTCCTTAAGCTCCCTATAGAGTCTTTCACCATATTCATCGTCAACATTAATAATATTATTAATTTTGGTTAAATAAAACAGCTTTTTTTTAGCCTGATAATAATTTTCCATAGTTTTATGAAAATCCAGATGATCCCTTGTAAGATTAGTGAATATGCCTACATCAATATTAACATTGTCAACCCTGTTAAGTTTCAGAGCATGAGATGAAACCTCCACAAAGCAGTGGTCAATTGATTTCTCGACCATTCTTGCAAAATATTTCTGCAGGTCAAAAGCTTCCGGGGTAGTATTATCAACTTTAATCTTTTCACCGTCTGTCAGGACACCCATAGTCCCGATTATTCCTGACTTATCTCCCATATGGTCATAAATTCCTTTTAATAAATATGTAGAACTTGTTTTGCCGTTAGTTCCTGTAACTCCGATAATATTAATTTTTTCTGACGGATGTCCATATATAATGCTTGCCGCAGGAGCAATAGAAGCTCTTGGATCTTTAACAACAATAAAGTTACCTTCATCTTTTAGTTCTGACGGTATGTATTCACACATTATAGCAGCCGCCCCGTTTTTCAAGGCATCCTTGATAAACCTGTGACCATCTGCGGTAAATCCCTTCACAGCAACAAAAATATCACCGGTTACAACCTTTCTCGAATCATTGGTCATCCCTTTAATCAGAACATTTTCATCGCCTGAAAATCTTTCATAATCTATTTGCTTAAGAAGACTTTTTATTTCCATTTCATAGCTCTCCTAATTAAGTGTTATATTGTATGCAATTTTATCATATTTAAAAATAATTATCAAGAAATCCGTGATAAAAACGGAACGCATTTGCGTTCCGCCCTTATGATATATTTTGTGTTATTCTGAGGCGAAGCTGAAAAATGTCCTAAAATTAATTTAATTTAAAATTAATGTAACCATTGAATTTTTAATTACCTTTTCTCCAGCCTTAGGGAATTGTGCCTTTACAATTTTATCTGCTTCTACTTCTATTGTAATATTGCTCTCAAGCCCTGCCTTAATCAGCTTATTTGTTGCTTCTGCAATGGAAAGTCCCAGCAAATCAGGTACTTCCACGGTCTGAGCCTGAACCTTACCAAGCTCTTCCTCGGTATAAACAGGTTCAACATCGTAATATTTCATAATATTTTCTAATAAATCCGCCGCAACCGGTCCGGCAACCGTACTTCCATAGTATCCGATACTAATATCGGGCTCATCTACTAATACTATTGCAACTACCCTTGGATTATCAACCGGAGCTGTTCCTATGAAAGAAGAAATGAACTTCCCGTCGACATACCTGCCATCGATAACCTTTTGCGCCGTTCCGGATTTACCGCCTATTCTGTAGCCCGGACGATATGCCTGTTTTGTTCCTGCCTCTGCTGAATCTTTCATTATGGAAAGCATAATTTTTGAAGTTTCTTCAGAAATTACTTTCCTCCTTAAAGCAGGTTCAAAATCCTTTACAACATTACCATCTTCATCTATAAGCTGCTTCACAACTCTTGGCTCAAATAAATTTCCTCCATTTGATATAGCTGATACAGCAGTTACTAATTGTATAGGTGTCAGTGCAACTCCCTGACCAAATGCCTGAGTGACCACATCCACATCCTTCATATTTGCCGGCTCCTTAACTAAACCGCGAGCTTCACCATTCAACATAATACCCGACGGTTCTTCAAGCCCAAAGGATCTCAAATATTTGTAAAATAGATCCTTGCCTATGTCAAGACCTATTTGTGCCAGTGCATCATTGCATGAATTTTGAATTGCCTCAGACAATGTCTGTTGTCCGTGAGGACTGTAATACCTCCAGCATTTGATATTTTCTCCGGGTATCTGTCTTACATAGCCATCGCAATAATATGTAGAATTAAGCGTTGCCTTATTTTCCTCAAGAGCTATTGCTGTAGTAAGAAGCTTGAAAGTTGAACCTGGCTCATATATGTCATTGACAGCCGGATTTCTCCACATGTCAAACCACGCTTTTTGCAGCTCATCATCAGGCATGGAAGACCATTCCTGCTGAATAACTTCATCTATGGGTTGCTTAGGACTGTTGGGATCATAATCAGGCTTTGATGTCATTGCCAACATATCTCCATTGTTAGGATCCATCACAATAATAGTAGCCCTTTTTGCGTTGTAGTCCTTCAAGACCTTCTGTGCGGCAGATTCAGCGTAATGCTGAATCACCTCATCCATAGTCAGAACCACTCCCAGACCATCCTTCGGCTCATAATATTCATTATAGCCAAAGGGAAGTTCTCTTCCATGTCCATCTGTATTTACGACAGTCCTTCCGGGTATTCCTGTTAAATAATCATTGTAGGTTGCTTCTACTCCATAAAGCCCATCCTGGTCTATGTTGGTAAATCCAAGGATGTACGGAGCAAAATTACCATACGGATACACACGCTTGTTATCCTCAATTATATTTATACCGCTTAATTGTGCTTCTCTGATTTTTTGTACCTGGTCATCAGTTATCCATTTTTTTAAAACCACATATTTAGAATTTGCAGTTATCTTGTTTAACACATCATCATAGTCCATTTCCAATATTTCAGCCAGAATTTTCGCTGTCTCTTCAGGTGTTTTTGTGTTTTTTGGAATCGAATCAGCAGCTGATGATTTTACAGAACTGAAGGATTTGTTCATTTTTTTTAGAATTGATGTAAGCAAGCCTCCGCCTTCCTCTGACTCTGTGCTTTCTTCTGTCTTAACAGCTTTTTTTACGTCTGCGGGGAAACAGGTTACCGAACTTGAATTAATGCTTACCGCAAGCTTCTTTCCCTTTGCATCGTAAATTGTTCCCCTTTTGGCATTTATGGTAATATCACGGGACCAATTTTCCATGGCTTGTTTTTTATATTCTTCTCCATCTATTATCTGAACAACTCCAAGTCTAATTATCAATGCAACTGTAACTAAAAAAAAGCAAACCAAAAATACCAACATTCTTTTTTTATTCTGAAGGTTAGTGGTGCTTTTAATCTGTCTTTTCATGGGGAACCTCCTTACTGAATGAAACTTACCACCTTGTCAATTATACCAATCAGTATGTTTCTGCTTTCGTCTTTAGCAGCCTTCGTTTCGTTATCTTCAGTGTCTTTAGCGCTTTCAGTGTTTTCAGTATCTGAGCTTCCATATGCAAAATCAACAAACACGGTTTGTTTTCTTGTAGGGTAATTCATGCCTAAATATGTTTTGGCAATTTCTTCGATGGAATTAGTGTTCTTAATACTCTCCAAAGCTATATTGTAAGCATCTATGTCATCATTGAGAGTTGCAATTTCATTATTAAGTGTATTGAGTTCCATTTGTTTATCCGTTATGACAGCATAGTTATAGACTATTAAAATTCCAAGAACAAATGTAACAGCTAATATAACTGAATTCTTAAAGCTTTCTATAATATTATTTTTCTTATTTCTTTTTATTCGCTTTTTCTTTGGAGAATATTCTGAAGATTCTTGTTCATAATCAAAATCAATAACTTCTTTTCTTAAAGCTGACACTTAATACACCCTCTCTCCTATTCTTAGCTTAGCACTGTGTGCCCTGTGATTTTCAGAAATTTCTTCTTCTGACGGAACAATTGGTTTTCTTGTGATAATTTTCAGTTTGCGCCGGTGGTCGCACATACATGTAGGAAATTCAGGAGGACAAATGCAGTCCTTGTTTAAATCTGCGAAAGTATTTTTAATTATTCTGTCCTCTAAGGAATGAAAGGTTATAACGCATATCCTTCCGCCTTCATTCAGTCTGTCCACAGCGTTTTTAATAGTATTTTCAAGTATTTCAAGCTCTTTGTTAACTTCAATTCTTATTGCCTGAAATGTTTTTTTAGCCGGATGTGAGCCTTCCATTCTAACCTGCTTGGGTATTGCTTTTTTAATAATACTTACAAGTTGTCCGGTGGTTTCTATAAATTCCTGTTCTCTTTCCTGAACAATGAATTTTGCTATTCTAACTGCCCACTTTTCTTCGCCATATTCCCAAAGTATTCTTGACAGCTCATGCTCCTCATAGCCGTTAACTATATGTCTGGCAGTAGTTGTCTGGCTTTTATCCATTCTCATGTCAAGTGGCATATCCACATTGTAGCTGAAACCTCTTTCGGGTATGTCAAGCTGAAATGATGATACCCCCAAATCAAATAAAATTCCATCAATTTTGTCTATATTCAACTCATCTAAAACTTCTTCAATGTTGCTGAAGTTGTTTTTTACTGCAATAAAATTCTTATATTCTTTTAATTTTTCCGTTGCCTTTTCAATGGCATAATCATCACGGTCAATACCTATTACTTTTCCTTCTCTTACTCGTTTTAATATTGACTCTGTATGGCCTCCCCCGCCCAAAGTCGCATCAACATAAATTCCGTCAGCCTTAATGTTTAACCCCTCTATTGATTCGTCCAATAAAACCGATGTGTGCCTGTAATCCATGTTTCCTCCTATAAGCCTATCCCCAAATCTGACATCTTTTCTGCAATGCTGTCAAAATCAAATTCGTCATCATTGTAGTAATCATTCCAACTATCTTTATTCCAGATTTCAATTCTGTCTATAACCCCTATTACAGCAACTTCAGAGTTTAATCCGATGAAGTCCCTTAAATTTGTCGGTATTAATATTCTTCCCTGTTTATCAAAAGAGCATTCACTGAATCCGGAAACAAATCTTCTCAAAAAGAATCTTTCCTCTTTATTAAATGTAGATAAATTTCTTAGTTTACCCACAAATTCATTCCATGTTTCAACAGGATAAACAAACAGACATTTATCCAATCCTTTTCCGATATAGAATGTTTCTCCAAGTTCATTTCTAAATTTAGAAGGTATAATTACCCTTCCCTTTTCATCGAATGAATGTGTGTATTCACCAGTAAACATTTTCTACCACCTACTGGGCATATTATACCACAATGTGGGTAAAAAATGCCACTATTATTTTAAAAATTTCAAAAAATTATTTTACAATTAGTTTTATATGAAATTTACATGCTTTTCTTGAATAAGCTGTCACTGTTTCACTGCACCTCTCGCCTAAAACTACAAAAAAAGATATTATTCAACTGACGGCTAACTATAATTTGTTGAAAAATCTGATAACTATATGTCATTATGCTAATGTTTAAAGCATAAAATCTTCTTTAAGTATAAGGGTGTCAGACACATGCATAGCATGAAGAACCTCATTCTTTTATTGACTTGAACTCTTTATATCTGTATAATTAACATAAGTTATAAAAATAAGGCAGCATGACAACAATTGTTTAGCAACAGCTAAGCCATTGTTAAAAGGAGGGCATATGGATCCGGTGGCATTCAGAATTTTTGGAATTGAAATAATGTGGTATGGTGTTTTTATATCCTTAGGAGTCCTGCTTGGGATAATTATAGCACTGAGAGAATGCAGGAGAACAGGCTTTAAAGAAGATAATCTTCTTGATTTTCTGCTTGTGGCAATTCCCATTGCAATAGTAGGTGCAAGAGCATATTATGTAATATTTTCCTGGGACTTTTACAGCCAGAACCTATTTGAAATAATTAATATAAGACACGGCGGACTTGCCATACATGGGGCACTTATTGCAGGAGTTATAGTAGGTATATTATTCTGTAAAAAAAGAAAGATTAACGTTCTTGAACTGCTTGACATAGTTATACCCAGTGTTATCCTGGGGCAGGCAATCGGAAGGTGGGGAAACTATGTTAACCAGGAAGCATATGGAGGTCCAACTGATTTGCCATGGGGAATTATCATTAATGGTCAAAAGGTTCATCCTACATTCCTGTATGAATCCATAATGAATATTGCTATATTCATTTTTCTGATATGGTTCAGAAAAAATAAAAAAACAACCCACGGTCAGGTCTTTGCACTATACATGATTTTATATTCTGTTGTAAGATTTTTCGTTGAAGGGCTGAGAACTGACAGCCTGATGTTTTTGGGAATGAGGGTAGCCCAGTTAATAAGTATTCTTTCCATCATAGCAGGAATAGTATTATGGATGTACTTAAAAAAGAAATCTATTAATAAACAATGAAATGTCGTATCATTGCTATGAATAAACTTCTAATCAGTGTTGAGGACGAAGCCTTTCATTCAAAAAAAGATTCTCCGGCTATGCCGAAGAATCTCCTGCTTTATCTTTATCTTAATTTTGCCTCAAATTGCTTTTCCAGTTCATTGAGTATATTGTTGTGGATATTTTCAACCTCTTTTTCCTTTAGAGTGCGTTCTTTGTTTCTGTAGGTAATTGAAAATGCACAGCTTTTGTAGCCTTCTTCGATATGCTCTCCCTTGTAAATGTCGAATAACTCAACACTTTCTATCAAGTGCGGGTTTGCAGCCGAAATAATTTCAATCATATCGCCAACCGGCACAGTTTCCTTGACAATTACCGCAATATCTCTTACCATGGCAGGATATTTTGGAAGAGGCTTATACTTCCAGTCGGTATTTTTATGTTCAAGGAGTCCTTCGATATCTATCTCCGCAAGAAAAACCTTGCTGTCAAGACCGTAGTTATCAAGAGTCTTAGGGCTTGCCTCTCCATAAATACCTATACATTCATTATTTATATACATTGCTGCTGATCTTCCCGGATGAAATGTAGGATTATCTGTCAGTGCCTTTAAGGTGACGTCTATGCCAAGTCTTTGAAGCAGTGCTTCAATAATTCCCTTTAAGTCGTAAAAATCATATTTGCCAAACATCCCAATACAAAGTCTTAGTTTTTCATAAGGTTCCTGCCTCACAGGCTGTTCCCTTGGAATAAAAGCACTGCCGATTTCATATAATTTGGCATCATCAACATCTCTGTTAGAATTTCTTTGTACAACTTCCAGCATGTTTGGGATCAGAGTTGTTCTCATTGAACTGAAGTCTTCTCCAAGAGGATTTAAAATTCTGACATAATTTCTAAGATGGCTGTCTTCAGCAGCATTTATATTGTCATAGCATTTAGGACTTATAAATGAGTATGTGGTAATTTCATATAGTCCCATACCGCAAAGTATTGTTTTTACATGATCCTCCAGCATCCGCTTGTCAGACTTTCTTCCCACCTTTGTACTTCCTGACAATGGCTTTGAAGGTATGTTTTCAAATCCGTACAGCCTTCCTACTTCTTCTATCAGATCTGCCTCCTGTTCAATGTCGGTTCTGAAATAAGGAATTTTGCTAATTATTTTTTCTCCATCATATATTGATTGAATCTCAAGAGTATTTAAATAATTTAGCATTTCATCAACAGGAATGTCTATTCCAAGCAGCCATTTAACCCGATGAGGTCTTAATGTCACAACAGGAGAAACATATTCGCTCTTTCCTGCTCTTAGATATCCTCCAACAACAGTTCCGGCTCCAATCATTTCAATTAACTGACAGGCTCTCTTTGCTGCCAGTTCAGTCATAACATGGCTCATTGGCTTTTCATTTCTTGAGGATGCTTCAGAGCGCATTCCCAGTTTTTTTGAAGTCTCTCTAATAGACTTTGGGTTGAAATTGGCACTTTCCAGCACCATGATTTTTGTATCCTCACTGATTTCCGAATGATAACCGCCCATTACACCGGCAATGCATGCAGGTTTTTCTCCGTCGGCTATAACCAGTATATTTTCATCAAGATTTCTTTCATTCTGATCAATTGTTACTATCTTTTCGCCTTTTTCAGCTCTCCTTGCTATTAGTTTTTTGCCTTCCAAAGCCTCTAAGTTATATGCGTGGAGGGGCTGACCAAGCTCAAGCATTACAAAGTTGGTAACGTCAACTATGTTGTTTATGGGTCTCATTCCAGCATCCATTAATGTTCTTTGCATCCAAAGGGGAGAAGGCCCGATTTTTATGTCCTTTATTACTCTGGCATAAAAGCAGGAGCATAAATCCTCATCTTTAATTTCCACTTCATTTAAGTAATCTGTTATTATTCCTTCTTCATTCTTAATTTCTATTTTGGGAAATCTGAACTGTGTTCCCAGTGTGGCTGCAGCTTCTCTCGCCATTCCGACAATATTTAAGCAGTCGGGTCTGTTGAAAGTTACTTCAACCTCAAATGCACTCCCTGTAAGCTCCAATACATCTTTAATGTCTTTTCCAAGCTCGGTGTCTTTGGGAAGTATGGCTATTCCATCTCTTGCTTCCTTGGGAATAACCTTATCATCAAAACCCAGTTCTTCATATGAACACATCATTCCATAGGAGGGAAGCCCACGCAAATTTGATTTTTTTATTTTAAGCCCGGTAGGCAGCACCGCACCTTCCAGACAAACAGGGACGATGTCTCCTGCCTTGACATTCTTTGCACCTGTAATAATTTGTACATTTTCTCCCTTGTTTACGTCGATTTGTGTAACCACCAATTTATCAGCATTGGGATGTTGAACCAATTCCACAATCCTGCCTGTTACAACATTTTTAACTTCCTTTGTATAATCGATTACGGCATCAATGTGAGAGCCTGTAAGTGTTAATTTATCTGACAGTGTTTTATCGTCAGTATTTATGTCAACATATTGTTTCATCCATTTAATAGGTACTAACATTTTCTTAACCTCCTAAAACTGTTTCAAGAATCTAACATCATTTTCAAATAACAATCTAATATTTGGAATCCCGTATTTTACCATTGTAACCCTGTCTATGCCCATGCCAAATGCATATCCGGAATACACCTCAGGGTCTATTCCGCAATTTCTGAGAACATTGGGATGAACCATTCCGCATCCTAAAAGCTCCATGCTCCAGCCTGTTCCGTGACATGCCGGGCACCCCTTCCCCATGCACACAGGGCACGATACATCAACTTCTGCACTTGGTTCAGTAAACGGAAAATTATGCGGTCTGAAACGTGTTTTCATGTTGCTTCCGAATAATTCCTTGACGAACTGATCGATTGAATCCTTCAGGTTAGCTAATGTTACCCCCCTGTCTATAACCAGGCATTCCATTTGATGGAACATTGGCGAGTGAGTATCGTCCACATCGTCGAAGCGGAAGGTCCTGCCTGTACATACCATTCTTATAGGAAGCTTTCCTTCTTTCATAGCTCTAATCTGTACAGGTGATGTCTGGGTTCTTAAAACCAAATCGTCTGAAATATAAAAAGTATCGGATCTGTCTCTGGAAGGATGGTCGTAGGGAGCGTTAAGCTCATCAAAATTATGAGCCACTGTTTCAATTTCAGGTCCTTCCATTACATCATAGCCCATGCGCATAAATACGCTCTCCAATTCTTCCTTGACCTGTATTAAGGGATGCCGTCTTCCAATTGATGGGATCCTTCCGGGCATTGTTATATCAAGAGTTTCTGATTTAATCTTTTTATCATGTTCTATGAAATTTATTCTTTCCTTAACAGACTTAATTCCCTCTTCTATGACTGCACGAACTTCATTTGCCATTTTTCCCATTTCAGGTCTTTCTTCTTCCGACAGGCTTCCCATTGACCTTAATATTAATGTTAACTCTCCCTTTTTCCCTAAATACTGAACTCTTAATTTTTCAATATCTGCATTGTCATTGCATTCTTTTAACCGGTTCAATGCTTCTGTTTTTAACTTTAAAAGCTGCTCTTTCATATATACTCCTTTCATTTTTGAATAATTTAAAAAGCTTCACCTCATAAGAGGCGAAGCTTCGCGATACCACTCTTGTTCACTTTCAATTATCAACAATTATCCATGTCATACCTGTAATTTATAAAAATTAATTCCTCATTCTTTACCTGAAGACTTGATTATGCTAAGATTGAAAGTCTCATTATACGTAACGGAATTACCGTGCAAAACTACTGCTGTTTCATTTTGCAAGCTCCAAAGTGAATGTTCGGTATAAATGTTTAAAATTATTTTCAGCCTGTGATAATTTTTCTCTATAAAACATTTCCTTATACCTACTGCTTTTTCATTGCTTTTTAATATTAATATTATATATTTTTCTTAATTAAAATTAATTATAGCAGATGGCTGTTTTTATTACAACAGTTTTTTTCTTATTTCATAAATGCTTATTCCTGCGGCTATTGAAGCGTTTAATGATTCAGAACGTCCGGACATTTTAATAGTGATGTTCATGTGAGAGCACTCCGATATTTCCTGGGAAACGCCCTGTCCCTCATTTCCTATCACCAAACATATTTTTTCATACATATCTATATCTTCAAATGAATACTCTGAATCAACTACGGTAGATATAATTGCATATCCTGATTCTTTAAGTTTACTAATCATTTCTTTATCAATGTCCGAATGAATAAATGGCACTCTGAATATTGCTCCCGCAGAAGCCCTGACAACCTTTGGGTTATATTCATCAACACAGCCTTTGTTTAATATAACCGCAGCAGGTCCAAAAGCATCCGCAGTTCGGATTATTGTTCCAAGATTGCCGGGATCTTGGATTCGGTCACACATTATAGCAAATTTAAAGTCATTAATTGTACTAAAATTCTTTTTCATTTCTATGACAGCCAGCACACCCTGGGAACTTATTGTATCTGCAACAGTCTTAAATACATTTTCTTCGCAGGTTACGATTTCTATTTCAGATTTAAGCGCAAAGTCGTAAATTTCTCTTGCATTTGTTTTATTCAATGTATTCTCATTAAATATCAGGCTAATTATATGAGCATTTTCATAAATCGCCTCATTAACAAACTTAACCCCTTCAACTATAAATGCATTTTTTTCATCTCGACCCTTCTTTGAGCTAAGGGAACGCACATACCTGATTTTGCTGTTATCTTTGCTTTTTATAATATCCATAGTTGCCTTCTTTCCCTAAAATCGAAAAAGACTGCAATTATTACAGTCTCTGCAGTCAATTAGCTTGCTTTATTTTCTTTTACCTGTTCTACAAGGTTTGTAAATCCTTCAGGGTCATATATTGCCATTTCTGAAAGCATTTTTCTGTTAATTTCAATATTGTTTTGTTTTAACAGATTTATGAACTTGCTGTATGATAAACCGTTTTGTCTTGCAGCAGCGTTAATTCTTGCAATCCAAAGCTGTCTGAATTCTCTTTTTCTTAACTTTCTTCCAACGTACGCATATGAAAGTGACTTCATAACTGCCTGGTTAGCAGTTCTATATAATTTACTTTTTGATCCGTAATATCCTTTAGCAAGCTTTAATACTTTTTTATGGTTTTTCTTAGCATTTACGGCTCTTTTAACTCTTGCCATTTAATTTTCCTCCTGTATGTTACCGATTAGTATGGTAATATTTTTCTTATTCTATCCGAGTCCGCACTTGAAACTAATGTGCCTTTTCTTAAATTTCTTATTGATTTAGAAGCTTTTTTACCTGTAAAATGATTTTTTCCGGCTTTTGATCTTTTAATTTGTCCGCTTCCGGTCTTAGAAAATCTTTTTGCTGCTGATCTGTTAGTTTTTAATTTTGGCATAACAGTTCCTCCTTAATGTTATTTTTTTGGAGCTAAAAACATAATCATGTTTTTACCTTCAACTATTGGTTGTTTATCTATAACAGAATACTCTTTTGTCATTTCAGCAAATTGCATCAGCACTTCCCTGCCCACATCCATGTGGCCAAGCTCTCTTCCCCTGAACCTGATAACAACTTTAACTCTGTCCCCGTCTTCGAGGAACTTGCCCGCATTCTTTGCCTTAACGCTCAAATCATGCTCCTCAATATTCGGAGTCATTCTAATTTCTTTAACACTGATAACCTTTTGTTTCTTTTTTGATTCCTTTTCTTTTTTCGCCTGAGAATATTTGAACTTACCGTAGTTCATAATTCTGCAAACCGGCGGGGTTGCTGTAGGCGATACATTTACTAAATCCAATTTTTTGCTTTCGGCAATTGCCAAAGCCTCTTTAGTACTGATAATACCTAATTGACTTCCATCAGAGTCAATGACTCTTACTTCCTTTTCACGAATTTGTTCGTTGATTTGAAGTTCTTTTATAATTTACACCTCCAAAAAATAAATTATTATCGATTTTTAATAGCATAATCGTAACACAATAAAAGATAGCGTATCACCGCTATCTTTAAACAATACAAAACTATCACTGCATTTATTTATTAACCCTACTAACAGTCTAATACAGTCTGAAGACGCCATAAGGTGAGAAGCGGTAACCTCTTCTTGAATCTACTACAGTATATACAACATTACAATAAATGTCAACAATTAATTTTTTAATTATGTCATAACTTTTTCTGTTATGGTAAAGATAAATTTATCAAAATTAAATTGTTCAGGAGGTAAAATGAAAAATAAATATTTTTATTTAACAATTTCATTTATTGTATATAATATTATTATTTTAATAATATCAAATAAATATTCTTTGTCAATATTTTTTTTCCTTCCAATGATATTTTATACTGTTTACATGGTCAGAACACTTGGGAAATCCGGGAGGAAAAACGAAGAGAGGGATTCTGAAATCTATATGGAGGAACCAATTGAAATTGTAGGTTCAACAACATATTTCGAAAAGAAGAAGACCGAAGAACCGAAAATTCAAATTGGTTTTGATGATGTTGCCGGATTAGAGGAAATAAAGGAGGATCTGGCAGATATAATCGACTTTCTTAACAATGAAGAGAAATACAGGTCAATGGATGCCAAGGTGCCAAGAGGAGTGCTTTTATATGGTCCTCCCGGCACAGGCAAGACATTAATTGCAAAAGCAATTGCCGGAGAAGCAAGGGCAACATTCATATACTCCAGCGGTTCTGAATTTGTTGAAAAATACGTAGGTGTTGGCGCAAAAAGAGTGAGAATGATATTTGAGAGAGCCAGAAAGGAAGCACCAAGCATAATTTTCATAGACGAAATTGATGCGCTTGGAGCAAAACGTAATTCAGAAAGCAACAACGAAAAGGATCAGACGCTGAATCAGCTTTTGATTGAGCTGGATGGTTTCAATAATACCAGCAATGTAATTGTAATAGCTGCAACCAACAGAATCGATCTGCTGGATGAAGCATTACTTCGCCCCGGTCGTTTTGACAGGAAAATTTATGTGGGAAATCCCAACTACCATTCAAGGCTGAAAATTTTGGAGGTACATACTAAAAACAAACCTCTGGATAAAAGGGTACAGCTTAAGGACATAGCCACCAAGACACACGGTTTTTCAGGAGCACAGCTTGCTAATATTGCAAATGAGGCGGCATTAAAAGCTATTAAAGATAAATCTAAAAAAATAAATGCCGAAAACTTCGAATTTGCTATTGAAAAAATTGCCGCAGGTCTGGAAATCAAGCATTCGACTGTTTCGGAAAAGGAAAAAAGGACTGTTGCATTCCATGAAGCCGGGCACGCAGTAGCAGCTAAAATACTGAACATAGATAAGGTACAAAAAATATCTATTATTCCAAGAGATAAGGCTTTAGGTTACGTGCTTAAGTTTCCCACGGAAGATAAGTTTCTATATACAAAAAAAGAACTTTGCGACAAGGTAACTGTGCTTTTGGCTGGAAGGGCTTCGGAAGAAGTATTCATAGGAGAAGTTTCCACCGGAGCTTCAAATGACATAAAAGAATCAACAAATATTATTTATGAAATAATTTGCAGCTACGGCATGGGTAAAAATACACAAAACACCTGTATAGATGAAAGAGTATTTAAATATTACCTCGGCAGCATCAAGGACGAAGCATCAGAAATGTCAAAGGATGCTTATGAAAGAGCTCTTACACTTATAAGAGAAAACGAATCAACCGTAAGAAAGGTAGCAGAGCATCTGATAAAAAATGAAACAATGAATGCGGAAGAACTTGATGATATAATGGATGAAAAAAAGAAAAGAGCGCTGATCTGAAATATAGGTGAACGATGGATAAAGGATTGCTGAACAAATGAAAAGGGACGGATTTTCCGCCCCTGATAATCTTTTGCTATTTGTAATATGTCATTGGATCTTTTCTAATACCATTGACTCTGACTTCATAGTGGAGATGGTTACCTGTGGATTCTCCCGTGGATCCTACCAGCGCTACCTGTTCTCCTCTTGAAACAGCTTGTCCCTTACCTACCAGCAACTTTGAGCAGTGTCCGTAAAGGGTTGCGATTCCGCCGCCATGGTCGACTATTACATAATTTCCATAGGAATAGTGGTAGCCTGCATAAATGACTACACCATCATTGGCAGACACAATGGGGGTTCCATAAGGAGCAGCTATATCTGTTCCGCCATGGATATGAGTTGATCCTGTAATCGGATGAATTCTGGTTCCGAAACCCGAAGTAATTCTGCTATACCCCGGCAATGGCCAGCCAAGCTCACCGCCTGCATACTCTACAGCACGCTGTGCGGCAAGTATGTCCTGTTCAATCTTTTTAGATTGCTCTTCCATGGCATTTTCCTGCCTTTTAATCTCATCTATATTTGTCTCTAAGCTTGCCATATAATTTTCCTTAGACCTGGAAGCAATCATAACCTCGTTTTGCTTTGCGTTTAGATTATTAATTACGGCAGTTAATTCAAGCCGTTCAGTTTCTTGTTCCACCTTTAGCTGTTCTACCTGATCCTTCTGATCGTTTATGCTTTTTAAAAGATCCACATCGCTTTCAACTATCATCTGAATCATATCCATTCTTGTCAGAGCATCCACCAAATCTTCGGCCTTAAGCAGAACATCAAGATAACCTGCGGTACCGTTCATATACATGACTCTCAGACGCTTTTCCAGCAAGTCATTATTTTCGTCAATTTCTTTATTCAGCTGTTCTATCTTTTGCTCAGACTCAGCTATCTTCATATTAATTTCCTGTTTTTGAATCTCATATTGTTCGGTTTCTAAAGTCAAGGCTCTAAGCTCATTGTCAAGTATTCTGATTTCTGATTCAATACTGTTTTTCTCATTCTTAAGACCTTCAGCCTGATTGCGAAGCTCTTTAATTTGATTTTCAACCTGTTTTTGCTTGTACTGCAAATCTGCAATGCTTCCTCCTGCTGTCACAGGAAAAACACTCAACACAGTTATAATCAGCAAGGTTACAACAACACTTTTTTTAAACATGTCCCTCTCCTATACACTTAAGAATTTTTTCAAAGAAATCAGGCTTCCCAGAATTCCTATGCCGATTCCTATAGTTAAAAATATGATTATTAAATCATTAAGAATCATCTCAACACCAACTATGTACCCGGACATACCTGAAAGCACCGCAACAAAGCGTATGGCTAAATAATTCGTAATATACCTATATCCCAGAGTAATCAGCAATATGGCTATTACAGAGCCAAAAAAGCCAAGCATTATGCCCTCAACCATGAATGGTCCCCTGACATATCCGTTTGTAGCACCTATATACTGCATAAGCTCTATTTCCTTTTGCCTGTTCAGCACGGTGATTTTAATTGTATTTGAAATTATAAATATACTTATTAATAAAAGCAGTAATATTACCCCAGTACCAATTTTTTTAACAAAGTCAGCAATCCTTATCAGACTGTTAACCGCATCTTTATGATACTGAACTTTTTCAACCCCTTCAAAAGTTCGAAGTTGGTTTTCCACATGTTCAGAATTTTCGACATCCTTCAGTTGGACTATATATGTGTTTGGAAGTGAATTATCCCTTATACCTTCCAACAGATATGCATTTTCTCCCCAGTCTTCTTTAAGTTTTTCAAGAGCATATTCCTTTGTCTGAAAAGCTACTCCCATAACTCCATCAATATCCTTGAAAGATTTTCCCAATTCCTCTATTTGCTTTTCGTCTACATCATCATACAAATAAACCGCTATTTCATCAAAGGTTTCTTTAGCTATTAGCGCAACATTATTTACATTCAAAACAATAATTAACACAAATCCCAAAATTATTAAAACAGCTGTTACCGACCCGATAGAGGCAAGTCCCATCATTCGGTTTCTCCACATGCTTTTAAAAGACTGTTTAAAAATATAATTATATTTCTTTAGGTTCATCAATACATCCCCCTGTTTTGATATCTCTGATAATGACACCACGCTTTAGCTCAACTATTCTTTTCTGATAAGCCTGAACTATATTCATATCATGGGTTGCCATTATTACTGTTGTCCCTCTTTTGTTTATTTCAGTGAGGATTTTCATTATTTCTTTTGATGTGTCCGGGTCTAAGTTCCCTGTAGGCTCGTCCGCTATTATGGTTTCCGGTTTGTTAATAACCGCACGGGCTATTGCAACCCTTTGCTGTTCACCGCCTGAAAGCTCGTCAGGATAATATTTTGCTTTGTCACTTAACCCTACCATGCTCAAAACAAGGGGAACCTCCCTTCTGACGGTTTTGGAATTGCTGCATATCATCTCCATGGCAAAGGCCACATTTTCATATACCGTCATCTTAGGCAGAAGCCTGTAGTCCTGAAAAACAAAGCCTATTTTCCTTCTGTACTGTGCAACATTTCTTTTTCTTATTTTTGTTATATCCTGTTCATTATATGTAATAATCCCTTCGCTGGGAATTATCTCTCTTAGCAAAAGCTTAATTAATGTACTTTTCCCGGCACCGCTTTTCCCAACTATGAAAACAAATTCGCCGTCATCAATTTTTAAGTTAATATTCTTAACTGCTGTGAACTCATTTTTGTAAATTTTTGATACGCTATTAAAATCAATCACTGTTCCACCTCTTACTATTTGCAATTTAATTATATAACACATTGTGACAAAAATACAACTATTATTATTTTATTTTACTTTATTTTTCAACAAAATGAAATGTTTATTTTTGGCTGTATCAAAAAAATATAACAAAAAGTCCTTCAATGTACTCAGGATGGCAAAACGCTATCCCAAGTACAGCAAAGGATCTTTTAATAAACGCAATTCCATTGCTAATACATAGTCATTAGTTCTTATATTCCTTTTCCAGCACAACTTTTTGGGGTAATTCTTTCAGATCTGTCTTTACCACTGTAAAGGGGTATGTGAGGATTTGCGCCGTAACATCTCCGGGTTTAGGATCTGTATACTTGGCGTATACCGTCAATACATTTTCTCCATCCTCATTGCTCAGTGTCAGCTTGTCAATTTCAACCTCGTAACCTGCGGTACTTTTTTCTCCCCTTGTAACTACAACAAAAATTTCATCATCTATTTTTGCGACTAAAGCTTTTTCTTTCATTCTGTAGTTTGGCAAAACTTCTGCAATCTGCTTTGGCATGTTTTCAGGATTAATTGTATCAAATCCCACATTTTCTGCACCCTTTCCTCTGAAGTATCTGAAAAAGAATAAAAGAGCAGCTATAAATACAATAATCGCAACAATGGTTACAATTCTTTTCATAAACATCCCCCCCATATATATACTCTTTATATTGTATTCTTTCACCGTGGAATTATGCTAATTAGTAAATTGGGATTAATAAATGCATTAATTCTAATAATTTTAAAATGCGGACAAATATTTGTCCTCAATATAAGTAAACAGTATATACTAATTCACTCTAAGGGAAATTTTTAATGTGAATTAGTATAATACTGTTTTAATTTTGAAATGCGGACAAATATTTGTCCTAAATATAGGTAAACAGTATATACTAATTCACTCTAAGGGAAATTTTTAATGTGAATTAGTATAATAAAGTAATTGACATTCGGGCTTGTCTTTAAGTATAATTTTAATATCAGGATAGCACAGTTAAAACTCAAAACACTTTTAAAAACAACCATTAAAATCTTGTCTTAAGAAGGGAGTTGAAATATATGTCGTGCGATTGTAGTGAATTTCAAAATATAACTGACAATTTGCAACTTTTGAATAAAAGCATTTTGGATATTGTTACAAAGCTTGACGAACAGGCATCTCTGCTCAACAGAGCAGTTTTTAAATCAGCAACTCATTGCGGATGCATCGAAATACATGCAACAAAACAATTATTTTCCAATAATAAGACTCTGGAAGAAAATCAGTTTGATCTGGATAATCACGTGGAAGGTGTGCTATGTCCTAAGTGCAGGGAAAAAATAGAAGAGGAAATGGGTGAACTGATATTCTATCTTGCATCAATGTGTTCTGCCCTTGACCTGGATTTAGACAATATAATGTCTACCAAGCTAAATCACTTAAAAACATTGGGGATTTACAACCTCCTGTAATATAAAGGAGAACTCAGGGGCTTACCGGCCATTTTGAACTTTTTACATGAAAACAGACAGAGCACTTCATTTGTAATGAAATGCTCTGCTTATATAACACAGGGAGAAGGAACATACCTCTCTCCGTAATTTAACATCTTTGGCAAAGTTCTATAAGGATTCCTCCGGTGCTTTTTGGATGGCAGAAAGCTATTTTTGCTCCGCCTGCTCCGTAGCGTGGTTTTTCATCTATCATCCTCAATCCCAGTTCCTTCATCTTTGCTATGGCTTTCTCAATATCATCAACTCTGTATGCCATATGCTGGATGCCTTCTCCATTTTTCTCTATAAATTTAGCTATGGTGCTGTCTGGGGATGTTGGCTCTAAAAGTTCAACCTCCGAATCTCCTGTGGGCAAAAATGCAACCTTTACTTTTTGCTCTTCAACAACTTCTGTCCCTGCAGATTTTAATCCAAGAACATTTTCGTAAAATTTTAAAGACTCTTCCAAGTTTTTTACAGCTATACCTATATGATCTATTTTTTTTACCATAATGATCTCACTCCTTAATTGTTTTTAAAAACTCATCTCTCACTTCGTACATATTTTTTTCTTTATTAATTACTTTATCGACCTCTGATTTTAGCTTGTTTTCGCTTGTTATGTTAGATATTACTATTTTTTTCAGCTCATACTCAATTAGCTCCGTAATCTCCAGCTCCATATTGCTTCTTCGTCTTTCTTCAAGCTTTCCGCTGTCCTTAAGATAGTCAATATGTTTTTTTATTTCCGTAACTAATTCATCAATTCCTTCATTCTTAGAGGCAGTTACTTTCACAACAGGAGGTCTTCTTTCCACGCTGGCGGCTAAATCAAGCATCATGTTTACTTCTGTTGCAGTTCTATCAGCACCAAATAAATCGCTTTTGTTTATAGCAAATATATCTCCGATTTCCATAATGCCTGCCTTAATGGACTGTATGTCGTCTCCAAGCCCGGGAACCATGACCATTACTATGGTATCTGCTGCTTTAACTATATCAACTTCTGATTGACCCACACCGACAGTTTCTATTATTATATAATCATAACCTGCCGCATCAAGTATCTTTAATGCATTTTTTGTATATTTTGAAAGCCCTCCCAGCTGACCTCTGGTACCCATGCTTCTGATGAAGACCTTCGGATTTAGAGCCAAATCCTGCATTCTGATTCTGTCTCCAAGGATTGAACCCCCAGAATAGGGGCTTGTGGGATCAACAGCTATTATACCCACTTTCTTGCCCTCGCCCACCAGTGATTTAACAATCTTATCGGTAAGCGTGCTTTTTCCTGCTCCCGGAGGCCCTGTAATGCCTATGATACTTGCATTGCCAGTAAACTTGTAAATTTTTCTTAATATTTTTTCAGCTTCCTCAGGGTTATTTTCAACTGAAGTTATAAGCCTGGCACATGCCCTCTTTTCCCCAGAAAGCATTTGCTGAATCAATTCCACCAAATCACCTCTGAACTATCAATATTATATGTCTCTCTTTAAATTACCCTTTATAAACTCTATCATTTCTGTAGTTGTAGTTCCGGGAGTAAATATTTCAGATACTCCGGCTTCCTTCAGTCCTGGAATGTCCTCATCAGGGATTACGCCTCCGCCAATTATTAAAACATCACCAGCACCTTGTTCCTTCATAAGCTCTGCAACTCGCGGAAATAAATAATTGTGTGCTCCTGATAATATACTGAGTCCCACTACATCTACGTCTTCCTGAACAGCAGCTGCAACTATCTGTTCGGGAGTCTGCCTTAATCCTGTATAAATAACTTCCATTCCGGCATCTCTAAGTGCCCTTGCAATAACCTTCGCTCCCCTGTCATGTCCGTCAAGCCCCGGTTTAGCAACTAAAACTCTGATTGGTCTCATTCTGCTCCTCCTAATTAAAGCAACACTGCCTGCTCATATTCTCCGAATACTTCTCTCATAACGCCGCATATTTCTCCTAATGTTGCATATTCCTTAACTGCTGACAAAATAAACGGCATTACATTTTCAGTTCCCTTGCAGGCTGTTCTCAGTGCTTCAAGTTTTTCTTTTACTGCTTCGGAATTTCTCACAGCTTTTACATCTTCAATTTTCTTTTTTTGCATTTCACCGACTATTGGGTCTACTCGCAAAAGCCCCTTAGGCGCCTCTTCTTCAACCTGGTATTTGTTAACACCTACAACTATTCTATCCTTTGATTCAATTTCCATTTGATACTTGTATGCAGAATCGGAAATTTCCTTTTGAATATATCCAAGGTCGATTGCTCTTGCGGCTCCGCCCAGCTCATCAATCTTATTAATATACTCCATTGCTTTTTCTTCAATTTCTTTTGTTTTGGCTTCTATATAATATGAGCCTGCTAATGGATCAACAGTATTTGTTACACCTGTTTCATTAGCTAATATCTGCTGAGTCCTCAGTGCTATTGTAACTGAATCTGTAGTAGGAAGCGCCAGAGCCTCATCTCTGGAGTTTGTATGAAGTGACTGGGTTCCTCCTAATACTGCTGCTAAAGCCTGCATTGCAACTCTTATGATGTTATTGTCAGGTTGCTGTGCTGTCAAAGTACTGCCTGCTGTCTGAGTATGAAATTTAAGCATCATTGACTTTTCATTTTTAGCTTTGAAACGGTTTTTCATTATTTTTGCCCAAAGCCTTCTTGCCGCTCTATATTTTGCAACCTCTTCAAGCAAATCGTTGTGAGCGTTGAAGAAAAATGAAAGTCTCGGTGCAAAGGTATCCACGTCCAAGCCGGCATTAATTGCAGCTTCAACGTATGAAATGCCATCGGCTAATGTGAATCCAACCTCTTGAGCTGCTGTTGAACCCGCTTCTCTGATGTGGTAGCCTGAAATACTTATTGTATTCCACTTAGGCACTTCCTTTGAGCAATATTCGAATATGTTTGTTATAAGTCTCATTGATGGGTCTGTAGGAAATATATAAGTTCCTCTGGCTATATATTCTTTTAATATGTCATTTTGAATTGTTCCTCTTAATTTATCTGCAGATACACCCTGCTTTTCCGCAACAGCAATATACATTGCCAGAAGTACTGACGCAGGAGCATTGATTGTCATTGATGTACTTACTTTATCTAACGGAATACCGTCAAAAAGAATTTCCATATCCTTTAATGAATCTATTGCAACACCCACTTTACCTACTTCTCCCTGCGCCAGAGCATGATCAGAATCATATCCGATTTGTGTTGGCAGGTCAAATGCAACCGAAAGTCCTGTGGAACCTTGACTTACAAGATATTTATATCTTTCATTGGATTCTTCTGCTGTTGCAAAACCCGCATACATTCTCATAGTCCATGTCTTGCCTCTGTACATTGTAGGCTGATATCCTCTGGTAAACGGATATTGACCCGGATAACCTATTTCCGTTTCATAATCAACATCAGTTGTATCCTCCGGAGTATAAAGTCTGTTAACTGTAGTCCCTGACCCTGTTTTAAATTCTGTTTTACTTTCAGGTGCTTTATTTAATGACTTATTCAACACTGTTTCTTCCCAATTTTCCCGGGATCTTTTCAAGCGGGAAAATTCTTCTTCATTATACATAATTACCTCCATGGTTTGTTAACAAGTCTTTTCAATCAATAAATATAATGCAAAA
>ENA-UOOR01001437-UOOR01001437.1-fermentation-metagenome-genome-assembly--contig:-NODE-1437-length-28056-cov-24.175565_pt1 | contig 28056 bp, 21 predicted proteins | sample MGYA00245780_ERZ724029 | MGnify/ENA primary metagenome ERZ724029 (study PRJEB28704, sample SAMN03018315) | fermentation metagenome | biome: anthropogenic terrestrial biome; feature: soil... | reverse complement strand
CTTTATATTATTTGGAGGATTTAATGTTTAAAAAAGCAAAATATGCAATTTTATTTTTACTATTAACAGCGTTATTGACATCTTGTACTGAATCCGCAGATGCGAATGCGCCGATACCCCCTGGGGAAGTAAATCAGGAAGAGCCTGAAAATATAAATTCGGAGCCTGAAATATCAGAAGAAGAAAGAGCTGAACAAGAGCTAAAAGAAAAAATTGCCGAAAGAGAAGAGCTGGAAAAACAGAGAAAAGAGCAGCAAGGCGAGTTTTATGTTCCCCTTATTCCAATAGGAGAAGAGAGGGAAAAGAAATCTGTAGAAGTTAAAGCATTGTATGCGACAGGATACACAGCAGGAAATGAATTAAACAGGGAAAATATTGATGCATACGGTGCATATGTGAAGGCTTTAGCTGAAAAGGACAGTCAAAAAGCAAGACAATTATTTGACAGTGCCGAAAAAGCAAACAAGTTCGAGCGTATCATAGGTATAGCGGTTGCTACGGAAATAAACGGATTAGTTATAAACGTAAAAGATGATAATGGCTTTATAACTTATAACAGCAATGTGGATATTGTTCAGGAAATGAACAAGGAAACGGCTATTCCAATAAAAGATGTCGGAAATATGCTTAAAATACTGAAGGAATATGACGTTTATACCATCGGAAGAATTGTTGCATTTAAGGACAAAAACTTTGCCGTAAAGAGTCCGGAGCATTCTATTCAGCTTAAGTCAGGCGGAACATGGCTTGACCCGAACAGCGGAAACATTCCCTGGATTAATCCCTTCGATAAGTATGTATGGGACTATAATATTGCTATTGCTAAGGAAGCGTCACTTTTAGGATTTGATGAAATTCAGTTTGACTACGTACGCTTTCCCGACGGAGCTAAAAAATACAATCCTATTACAGAATTTCCCGGAAGAGACGGAAGAGATAAGGACGAAGCAATCGGTGATTTTTTAGAATATGCTAAGAAAGAGCTTGAGCCTTACAGCGTAAATTTAGGCGCGGATGTTTTTGGAATTATTACAAGAACGTGGGATGATTATCCGGAAGATATAGGACAGACATGGATATTGATAGGAGAGCATGTTGATAATATCGCTCCAATGGTTTATCCAAGCCACTATTCAACAGGATGGTACAATTTGGAGAATCCAAACGCACATCCTTACTTAGTTGTTAAGGGCGCAATGGAGGAAGCAGTTGAAAAAAATTCATCTATGGAAAATCCGCCTATCATAAGACCCTGGATTCAGGATTTTGACTGGGCAGGAATTGCATACGGACCTGACAAGGTAAGAGAACAAATAATAGCTGCAAAAGAACTTGGAATATATGAATATATGATATGGAATCCGAGCAATGCTTATGACCCGTATGCATTTATGATGACGGAAAAGGAAAATCAAACTACCTATCCTTTGGATAAGGGAGAGCTTGATTACAGGGAAAAAACACCTGCCGACGGAGCGGAAAAATATTTGACCGGAATGCTTCAGGAAAGATACAGCTACACATATCTGATGACTCCCGTTGCAGACAGAGTAAAGGATTTTGATGAATTTTTAAAGCTTCAGGAGGAAGATGATATTAAGCTTTTAAACTTCAAAATTTACGGCTATGAAATGGATGCAAATGACAACAATAAAGCTAATGTAAGCTTATACTACAAAATAGAAGTGAAAAACGGCGATTCAACAGAAATAATCGAAAAAGACAATGTAGTTTGGCAGGCAGTCAGAGAGCTGAGTATATGGAAGATAAAAGCAGAATTTTAAAGAAACTACGAACGTAATATCATGAGCCTAATTTAATATTAGGCTATTATTTTGTCTATTTATAAATAGTCATATATGAACAATTGTATATATAAACAAAACACATGTACATATTAAGAAAACAAAAAGCTTGACAAGCTGCAAATAATTGTTATAATAATTTTTATATATTTAAAAGAGGTATAGTTTTAGAAGGTGAGGACGAATATGAAAAAATATAATGTAGCAATATTAGGAGCAACAGGCGCGGTAGGACAGGAAATGTTAAAAATCTTAAAGGAGAGGAATTTTCCTATAAATAATTTAAAGTTATTGGCGAGCAAACGAAGTGCGGGAACAATTGTTGAGTTTGATGGTAAAGAATATCTTATAGAGGAGGCTTTGGAAAGCTCCTTTGAAAATATAGATATAGTGCTTTGTGCTGCAGAAAATGATATAAGCAGAGAGCTTTCACCGGCTGCCGTAAAAGCCGGCGCAGTGGTAGTAGATAACTCAAGTGAATTCAGACTCCATGACGATGTTCCGCTGGTTGTCCCGGAAGTAAATGCAGAGGATGTCAAAGATCATAATGGAATAATCTCAAATCCCAATTGTTCAACAACAATTGCATTAACGGCAATAAATGAACTCAACAAATATGCTAAAATAAAAAGAATGATAGTTACAACATACCAAGCCGTTTCAGGTGCGGGAGTAAACGGAATAAAAGAATTGGATAAGCAGATTAAGGATATCAGTGAAGGCAAGGAAGCGGTAATAAGTACCTTCCAGCATCAGATTGCTTACAATGTAATACCTCAAATCGGAAGCTTTAATGAAGAGGGATATTCTCAGGAAGAAATGAAATTACAGAACGAAGGAAGAAAAATACTCCACAATCCTGATTTAAGAGTAAATTGCACATGTGTCAGAGTTCCTGTATACAGAAGCCATTCCGAATCGATTACAATAGAAACAGAAAGAGAAATTACTCCCGAAAAAGCAAGGGAGCTATTATCAAAGGCAGAAGGTGTCAAGCTTATAGATGATTTGGAAAATAAAAAATACCCGATGCCTCTTGATTCATCGGAGCAAGATTTAATATATGTAGGAAGAGTTAGAAAGGATATAAGCAGTGAAAATTCATTGGTTTTATGGTGCTGCGGTGATCAGGTCAGAAAGGGTGCCGCAACAAATGCCGTACAAATTGCAGAAGTTTTGGTAAAAGAAAATTTGATATAACCAAGATAAAAAATCAGCCTAAAAATTCAATTTGGAGGTTTGGCATGAGAAGTGATCAAATGAAAACAGGTGTAGAAAGGATTGCCCACAGATCTCTGTTCAACGCGCTTGGTCTTACGGACAAGGAAATAAGGCAGCCTATGATTGGAATTGTAAATGCTCAGAACGATATAATTCCGGGGCATTTACATCTGGATGATATTGTTGAGGCGGTAAAAGCCGGTGTAAGGATGGAAGGGGGCACACCGTTTGTTTTTCCTGCAATAGGTGTATGTGATGGTATTGCAATGGGTCATGAAGGTATGAAATATTCGCTTATAAGCCGCGAACATATAGCGGATTCCGTGGAAATAATGGCAATGGCTCATCCCTTTGATGCTCTTGTATTTGTGCCGAACTGCGACAAAATAGTTCCCGGAATGCTTATGGCAGCATTGAGATTGAACATCCCAAGCATATTTGTCAGCGGCGGTCCCATGATGCCCGGATATTACAACAGTAAAAAACTAACGGTTTCAAATTCTTTTGAAGCTGTAGGAGCAGCGGGTGCGAAAAAAATGAGTGATGAACAGATGAAGGAAATTGAGCTTTATTCATGTCCAGGATGCGGCTCATGTGCAGGCATGTTCACGGCAAACTCGATGAACTGCATGACGGAAGCGGTAGGGTTAGGCTTGCCCGGCAACGGTACCATTCCTGCCGTTCATGCGGCACGAATACGTCTTGCAAAGGAAGCGGGGATGAAGGTTATGGAGCTGCTGGATAAGAATATACGCCCACGCGACATAGTGACCGCCGATTCTCTTCACAATGCACTGACTGCGGATATGGCACTTGGATGCTCCACTAACACCGTACTGCATCTTCCCGCAATAGCACATGAAGCAGGAATCAAAATCAATTTAAAGGATATCAACGATATAAGCAAGTCAACTCCGCACCTTGTGAAATTAAGCCCTGCTGGAGAAGACTGTCTTGTAGACCTTTGGCAGGCAGGAGGAGTTTCCGCCGTGCTCAAGGAGTTGGATGAATACGGTCTGATAAATACAGACTGCATGACCGTAACGGCAAATACGGTTGGGGATAATATAAAGAATGCCTATGTGAAGGACACTGACGTTATAAGAAGCCTCGGGAATGCTTACTCTAAAGACGGAGGATTGGCAATACTTTGGGGAAATATTGCTCCTGACGGTGCCGTTGTCAAAAAGGGAGCCGTACTTCCTGAAATGTTAGTCCACAGTGGACCTGCAAAAGTGTACAACAGTGAGGAAGAATGCATGGGCGCCATAATGAGCGGTAAGGTTGTTTCCGGTGATGTTGTTGTAGTCCGTTACGAAGGACCTAAGGGAGGACCGGGAATGCGTGAAATGTTGACTCCCACATCTGCAATTGCCGGCATGGGGCTGGACAGTAGCGTTGCTTTGATAACCGACGGCAGATTTTCCGGAGCTTCAAGGGGAGCATCCATAGGGCATATATCCCCTGAGGCAGCAGCAGGAGGACTAATCGGAATAATTGAGGATGGAGATATAATCAGCATAGATATTCCGAACAACAAGCTTGAGCTTATGGTTAATGAGCAAATAATTGAGGACAGAAAGTCTAAATTCGTGCCATATGAAAAGCCGGTGCAAAACGGATATTTGAACAGATACCGCAAGATGGTGACTTCGGCAAATACCGGAGGAATATTTAAAGATTAATAAAATTAAGAATAGTGATGGCGGCATACTTATAGCAATTTAGCTTTATCAGGCACTTATAAGAAAAATAAAAAGGAGACCTTTTTTCTTGGTCTCTTTTTTGTTGAAATTCTATGCCGTAGAAGGGACTTGAACCCCCACGGTATTGCTACCAACGGATTTTGAGTCCGTCACGTCTGCCATTCCATCACTACGGCGAAATGCTACTTTAAGATAGTAGCACATACGCAAATAAAATGCAAGTAGTTTTTAAAAACTTTTAAAGATAATTTTGCAAAATTTCTGAAAAACTTTATACTTAAAGCATAAAACAAAACTTGTTATATTTCGCTGTAATATTCGATTTCTCCGATTTCATGTTCAGTGCATCGATTCATTTCGACCTTTGAAATTTTGTCAAATTTCTGCTCGATTTTATTGGAGGTTATATTTATTTTATCAACATCATCGGAAACACGCTTGATATTTTTAGCCAATGACTCCCATCTGTCCTTGTACAGCTTAAATTCTTTTCCAAGCTTGTTAAGCTCCTGATGAATTATGCCTGCATATTTTTCTCTTTCCATGTTTCGTAAAACAACCTGCACGGTTGATAAGACAGACATTAACGTTGTCGGAGAAGTAATCCAGACCTTCTTCTCGCCTGCATAATCCAACAGGTCCTGATGATATGCGTTTATCTCGGCAAAAATTGCTTCTGCCGGAATAAACATAATTGCCTGTTCAGATGTTTGTCCCTGAATTATGTATTTTGAAGAAATATCATTTATATGCTTCTTTACATTTGATTTAAAGTCTCTTGAATACTGTTTTCTTTCGCTGTCCGAATTATTCATATCAATCATACGCTGATAATTTTCAAGAGGAAATTTAGAATCTATACAAAGCATACCAACAGGCTCGGGAATATGTAAAGCTGCATCCGCAACTGTTGAGTTATTTAATTTCTTCTGAAGCTCATATATTTTATCGTTTTTTTCTCCGAAAACCACGGACAAAATGTGGTTAAGCTGGACTTCTCCAAAAGTTCCCCTGCTTTTTTTATCAGTTAAAACATCCTGCAATGAAACTATATTTGTTGACAGGCTGTCAATTTTCTTTTGAGCTTCATCTATTCTTGACAATCTTTCCAATATATTTATAAATGTTTTGTTTGTCTTTTCAAATCCTTCATTCAGCCTTTCTTCGACCCTTAAGTTTATCCTGTCAAGGTTTTGGCTCACACGTTCATTCAGCGATGTAAAATTTTCATTTAATGTCTTGGATGTGTCTGTGCTGAATTTAGTAAATGATTCAGTTAATTTATTTGAGTTCCTGTCCATTCTTTCAACTGTTTCCAGTTTGTTTGTCAACAGTTCCCTAAGCTGCTTCTGTTCCGAATCAGCAATTTTTCTTGTTACGGAATCAATTAAATTCAAATTATTATCTTTTAAATTTATTTTCAGCTCAGATATTATTTGTTCCTTGGAATTGTTCTTTAATTGCTTTATCAATACAACAATATTGATTGCAATTGAAATAAAAAGCATTGATATAATAATATAATCCACGGCAGCCACCTCCATACTTGGGGACATTCCTTAAAAAGAAGCCTCGCAGAGGGTCACTAAATTTTAAGTGTGCCCCCTTTCCTTTTATATACTACAACAAAATCGAACATTTGTCCACTTGAATTTCTGCTTATTTATGTGATATAATTTGTTTATAAATAAAAAGAGGGATGAATGAAATGTTGCAAAAGTCTTTGGAGCTGCTGAAGAAGTATTACGGGTACCAGTCTTTCAGAAAAGGACAGGAAGTTATTATAGAGAATATTTTGTCCGGAAAAGATGTTTTGGCAATTATGCCTACCGGAGGCGGAAAGTCTCTTTGCTATCAGATACCTGCAATGATGATGGAAGGAACTGTCATAGTCATTTCTCCCCTCATTTCCCTGATGAAGGATCAGGTGGATACATTGCAGCAATTAGGCATACCTGCCGCTTTTATCAACAGCTCATTGCCTTGGGGAAAACTTAATGAAATTGTTTTTGAGGCGATACATAACAGGTATAAACTTTTGTATGTTGCTCCGGAGCGATTAGAGTCCGGAGATTTTATCGAACTTTTGAAAAACATTAAAATATCCATGATTGCAGTAGATGAAGCCCATTGCGTTTCCCAATGGGGTCATGATTTCAGACCAAGCTATTTAAAAATTAAGGATATCAGGAATATTGCCGGAAACAATCCTATCATATCGGCATTTACCGCAACGGCGACACCCGAAGTTAAAGAGGATATAATAAATTTAATAGATTTAAGGAATCACTATGAAATAATAACAGGATTTGACAGGGAAAACCTAAAGTTTGAAGTTGTGAAAACAAATAAAAAGATGCAATATGTTTTAAATTTTGCGGAGGAAAACAAAGGAAAATCAGGTATCATATATTGTCTTACAAGAAAAATTACCGATGACGTATGCTCTAAATTAGTCAAAGCAGGTCACAAAGCAGTAAGCTACCATGCGGGCTTAAGTAACGAAGAAAGAAATATAAGTCAGGATGACTTCCTGTTTGACAATGCGGATATTATTGTTGCAACCAATGCATTTGGCATGGGCATTGATAAATTGGATATAAGATTTGTTATTCACTACAACATGCCTAAAAATGTTGAAAGCTATTATCAGGAAGCGGGAAGAGCAGGACGTGACGGGGAAAAGTCAGAATGCATATTGTTATACAGCCCTCAGGACATAGTGATGAACAAATTTCTTATAGAGAACAGTTCGGGCGAGGGTACTATGGCGGGTGATTATGTAAAGCTTCGCGATATGGTTAACTATTGCAATACAGATAAATGCCTCAGAAGGTATTTAATAAGTTATTTCGATACCGGCTATAATATCGAAAGCTGCAATAATTGCGGCAATTGCTTAAATGAAATAGAAAGTCAGGATATTACTGTTGAAACTCAAAAGATATTGTCATGTATTTATAGGATGGAGCAAAGATTTGGCAGCAATGTTGTCATAGATGTTTTAAAAGGTAGCGGTAGCCAGCGCATTAAATCACTTAATTTCCACAAATTAAGCACCTATGGGATTATGAAGGAGTATGACAAGGACACGTTGAAGGACATGATTTCATATTTAATTTCCGATGGTTATATTAATATTGCAGGTGACAAATATCCGGTTTTAAACATTTCTAAGTTAGGTTATTCAGTATTAAAAGGAGCCGAAAAGGTTGAGATAAAGAAAGTATTTACTAAGAAGGCTATGGCTGTGGAATATTCATATGATAAGGAATTGTTTGAAATCCTGAGAGCTTTAAGAAAAGAAATTTCAGAAGAATTAAAAGTGCCTCCCTTTGTAGTATTTTCTGATGTTACATTGAAGGATATGTGTGTTAAATATCCGCTAAATGAACGTGCCATGCTCAATGTAACAGGTGTTGGTGAATTCAAAGCAAAGAAGTACGGAAATATATTTATTGAAAAAATCAAAGAACATGTTGGTAAGAATAATATTGATATCAATAAAAAGCCTGAAATAAGCATGCAATCCGAAGAAAATAAAAAAGAAAGGAAAAGCAGGACTGTTGACAAAGGTATAGATACGAGAACATTGAGCTATAATTTGTACAAGGATGGTAAAGGTGTAAAGGAAATAGCAGGGGAAAGGGATCTTAGTACAAAGACGGTTGAAGACCATCTGATATACTGCGCTAAATTAGGTTTTGAAATAAATTATCATGACTTTGTATCTAATGACAAGGAGAAAATGATAGTAAATGCATACAAAAAGATAGGCGGAGATAAGTTAAAGCCGATTAAGGAAGCTTTGCCTGAAGATATATCTTATACGGAAATAAAATTTGCATTGTGCAAATATAATATTGGAGAAAAACATGAGTAATTTATATGTTGTGCCAACACCTATCGGTAATTTAGGCGATATGACTGAAAGAGCAATAGAAACATTAAATAATTGTGATTTAATTTTAGCAGAGGACACAAGGCATACTCTAAAGTTGTTAAATCATTTCAATATTAAAACAAAAATGATTTCATACCATAAATTCAATGAAAAACAAAGAAGCGAAGAAATAATTCAAAAGATTACAGATGAAGGAATAAATGTGGCATTGGTAACCGATGCAGGCACACCGTGTATTTCCGATCCAGGCTATGAATTGGTAAAGGAAGCAAGAGAAAGGGGTATTGAAGTAATAGGGCTGACGGGTGCTTCGGCATTAACAACCGCTCTTTCAATATCCGGTATCGAAACATTTGAATTTGCTTTTTACGGCTTTTTGCCCCGCAAAAAAAGCGAATTGGACGGTGCATTGAAAAGGGTACTTAACAATCCTGTCAAAACCTTTGTTTTTTATGAATCACCTAAAAGGATAATCAGTTTAATTGAAAATATAAAGATTCACATGCCAAATTCAACTCTTTGCGTCTGCAAGGAATTAACAAAGATTCATGAAAAAACATTTTACGGAAGTGCGAAAAGTGTTATAGAGCAGCTAAAGAATCATGATGATGTGGGAAAGGGTGAATATGTAATTGTAGGATATAACAACGATTATGCGGAAAAAGATACTTCAGCCTATCAGGTCAGTCTTCACGGAATTTTATTTGACAAGTTAATTAAAAACGGGTACTCTTTGAAGGAAGCTGTAAATGAAGCGGCAGAAGAAGGTATCGCCTCAAAAAACGAAGCATACAAAGCATCACTGGATATCAAAAAAATTATTGAAAGTTTTTGATAAGATTAATAAATTTATGACCTTACCGAAAAAGAGATCCCAATGATGGTGTTTTAAGAATGTTTTTGGTGCAATATGCTGACAAATTACGGATGTGAACTATATAATGGGGAAATAACCATGAAGGTTGAGCAAATATTCGTGGTTATTTTATTAGGAGGAGAAAATGAATAGAAAGTTTGAAACAAAAGAAATAGTATTGAGCGGATTACTTTTAGCTTCGGGAATAATTCTGCCTATGGCATTCCACTTGTTTGGAATGACAGGACCAATTGCATTACCTATGCATATACCGGTATTGATAGGAGGATTTTTACTTTCGCCGCACTTAGCATTGCTGCTGGGAATTTTAACTCCGTTAATCAGCGGACTGCTGACCGGTATGCCGGTTATATTCCCAATGGCAATAATTATGGCATTTGAATTAGGTACTTATGGACTTACTGCGTCTTTGTTAACTACCAAGCTAAAATTAACAGCCATACCATCATTGATTATATCTATGATAGCCGGAAGAATTGCTGCAGGATTGACAGTAGCTGTTTTAGTACAATTATTCGGTATTAAGATGAATCCTTTAATATATGTGAAAGGTTCGGTAATAACCGGTTTGCCCGGAATTATTATTCAACTGATCTTTATCCCGTCACTTATCTTTGCAATTAACAAATATCTTAAAAAGCCGGCAATAAAAGCATAATGTATCCGCACTTGGCAGATGGAAGAATACGATTCAATAATATTTTATTATTGATAAATCAGTTGACAAATCAATTTCTTAAGTATATTCTTTACTAAATATTGAAAAATGATATACTAAAGAGGTAACTTATATGCTTTTTTAGCGGGGTGAAAAATTGAATAGAAATTTAGTGTTGAATCCAATACCAATAATGATGATATGCCTGATTTTTATAATAGGAGCTATTGTTTTTTCAATTCCAATATACTATGGTTTTTTAACAGGTATAATTTTTACCGGCATTGTACTTTATAAAAGCGGTTATAGCATAAAAGAACTTTGGAAAACAATAATATCCGCAATCTGGGATATTAAAAATTTGCTGGTTATCATTATGTTTATAGGAGCAACAACTTCTATATGGCTTGCTTCCGGTGTTGTACCCACAATTATGTACTTCGGCTTCTCCTATATGGAAGGGGTAAACTTCCTTTTGGCGGCATTTTTAATAATGTGTGTTGTATCAATGTTTATGGGTACGGCGGTAGGCACTCTCAGCACAGTGGGTATATCTTTAAGCGGTATCGGCCTCGGCATGGGAATTCCTCATAACTTAATTGTCGGAGTATTGGTTTCGGGAGCTTTCATCGCTGATAAAATATCTCCCCTGTCAGGTCTTGTAAATTTAGTAATGACAACCGTAAACAGAAACTACAAAGAAATATTTAAAAGCATGATTATAACCTTGATACCTACTATAATAATAACATCGATAATCTATTTCATCATAGGCTCAAAATATACAACAGGAAATACGGAGAATCTTATTCTGTATAAACAGGCAATTGCTGAAGGATTTAATACGAATCCCATACTTTTAGTTCTGCCGTTGGTGGTTTTGACCTTGTCCATTTTAGGGCTTAATTCAATAGTTACCTTTTCAATAGGGATCGCGGTCGGAATAATACTAAGCATTATATTTCAGAAATCAGATATTTTATCAATAATAAACGCGCTTATTTTTGGTTATCGAGGCAATACTCCTTCTGCTGAATTAAATAATTTATTGGTAAGCGGAGGAATGGTTTCCATGATAGAAGCTATCTTTATAGTAGTCGGAGCATTTTTATTAATAAAGCTTTTTGAAAAGGGAAATATACTTATACCTTTAATGGATAAATTGGTTTATGGAATAAACAGCAGAATAAGCTTAATAAAAAGGACGGGACTTATAAGTGTATTAATGACGGTTGCAACCTGTGACCAGACTTCGGGAATCATTCTCCCAGGAACAATGCTTCAGGAAAAATATAAGGAATTAAAATTAGACAATGCGGTTTTGGCAAGAACCATCTTTGACACGGGAGTTATAGTGGCACCTCTTATGCCATGGAATATTAATTCGTTCTTAATAAAACCAATAATGGGAATAACGGCTGCACAATATGCTCCTTATGCAGTATTATGCTATGTCTGTCCGCTAATTACGGTCTTGGTTTCGCATATTCAATATAAGGATAAAAATACAGGAGAGAAAGCTTTATAAATTATAAAGGCTTCTCTTTTTTAGTTATGGGAGTTTCTGAATATAAAATAAATTTTTTTGATTTTTCCTTTTTAATTTAAGTAAATCATCAGAAAAGTTACGAATATTAGAATCTTTTTTTAATATTGCATGTATTATACAGTAGTAATATAATACAATTAGAATAAATAACATAACACATATTCTGATGTTTTGTTAAATAATATAACATAATAATATGGTTAAGGAGAGTATTATGCGAAATTTAACAGCCAACTCAAATGTTTTAAAATGGGTAGACGAAATTATATCTATGACTAATCCATCAAAGGTAGTTTGGATTGACGGAAGTGAAGAACAATTAGAAGAGCTTCGAAAAGAAGGATGCTCAACAGGTGAGCTTAGAAAAATGAACGAAGAAATTTATCCCGGATGCTACTACCATCGCTCACAAAAAGACGACGTTGCAAGAATGGAAGACAAAACATTTATTTGTTCTAAAAGAAAAGAAGATGCCGGAAATACCAACAACTGGAAGAGCCCAGAGGAAGCTTATAAATTGGGACGGGAAATTTTCACTGATTCCATGAAGGGAAGAACTATGTACGTTATTCCATATTCGATGGGACCTGTAGGCTCGCCCTTTTCAAAGATTGGATTTGAAATTACAGATTCAATTTATGTTGTTTTAAGCATGAACATAATGACGAGAGTCGGACAAAAAGTGCTGGATGCATTAGGAGATTCCAATGATTTTGTAAGAGGAGTACACGGAAAGTGCACCTTGGATATTGACAAAAGATATATATTTCATTTTCCTGAAGACAATACAATTTGGTCATGCAACTCAGCTTATGGCGGCAATGTATTGCTCGGCAAAAAGTGCTTTGCTCTTCGCATTGCTTCCTATCAGGGATGGCAAGAAGGCTGGATGGCGGAACATATGCTAATAGTAGGAATCGAAAATCCCCGCGGAGAAGTAAAATATATTGCAGGAGCATTCCCTTCGGCATGCGGCAAAACAAATTTGGCAATGCTTATCCCTCCTGAGGTATACAGAAAGAAAGGATATAAGGTTTGGACGGTAGGCGACGATATTGCATGGCTTCGAATTAAGGAAGACGGAAGACTTTGGGCTATAAACCCTGAAGCGGGCTTTTTCGGAGTTGCGCCGGGAACAAACGAAAAATCAAATTATAATGCACTTATGTCAACAAGAAAAAATTCAATTTTCACAAATGTTGTATATAATTTGGATAACGACACGGTTTGGTGGGAAAAATTTGATGACAATCCTCCTGAAAATGCTTTGGACTGGCTTGGAAATCCATGGAACGGAAAATCATCAAAGGAAAAAGGAGCGCATCCTAACTCAAGATTTACTGCACCTGCTAAGAATTGTCCCTGCATATCATCCGAATGGGAATCACCGGAAGGAGTTCCTTTATCGGCAATAATATTCGGCGGAAGACGTGCTAAAACAGCTCCGCTGATTTATCAGTCAAGAAATTGGCAGCATGGTGTTTTCGTAGGTTCAACACTTGCTTCGGAAACTACAGCAGCAGCAGCGGGAGCGGTAGGTGTTGTAAGAAGAGACCCAATGGCAATGCTTCCATTCTGCGGATACAATATGGGAGATTATTTCAGGCATTGGCTTGAAATGGGCAAGAAAATGAGTAATCCTCCGAAAATATTCCATGTAAACTGGTTTAGAACAAATGAAGAGGGAGAATTTATATGGCCTGGTTTCGGAGAAAACTTCAGGGCTATTGAATGGATGCTGAAAAGATGTGAAAGTAATTCAGAAGCAAATGAAGCGCCGATTGGTTATCTTCCGAAGCCCGAGGATATAAATGTTGAAGGTCTCGACTTACCGGTTGAATCATTAAAATCATTGCTTACAATAGACAGTGAATCATGGCTTGAAGATGTGAACAATATTACTGAATTCTATGCGAAAATCGGAAATACTATGCCAGAAGAGTTATATGAAGAACTTAAAATTTTAACGGAAAACTTAAATAAAAGTTTAGCTGAAAGCTTAGCATAAGCTTCACTTTCGGTATTGCTTAGGACAACTGCGTCATTTTGAGAGTTCAGACCGAAGGATCTCATCGCAGAATGACGATAATTTCAGCTGTATTCCGTACTCTTTGAATAATAAAATATAGGGCACCAGGTAAATAAAAATACTGTAATGGGATATTTATTTTCGGGTGTCCTTTTATTAAAACCTAAATTAAGAGCTTAATAAAAACTTTTTTTAAAAAAGTGTTGACAAATAAATTTTAATAAGTTATCATTGCTATTAATAATTAAAGCATTGAAGCAGAGAAAAGTATTTCAGACGTTTACAGAGAATTGGCGGTGCTGAGAGCCGATGACTGAGAAATATAATATACACTGCTGAGCAGGTTTGCTAAAAGGAATCCCGAGTAGGCAAACACGTGTATCCACGTTACAGGGTTAGAAGTTGTTAGACTTCGAAGAGTGATGATGCATTGCATCATAATTAGGGTGGTACCGCGGAATCTTTCGTCCCTATAAGCATATTTTAAAAAGTGTGTTTATAGGAATGAAAGATTTTTTTTTACCCGAACCACATTTTTCAGACTGATTGTGAACCTTGGCCAAGTTCATATCATAAATAAATAAAATGCAAAATATTGGAGGATATTATGAAATTCAGTACAATTAAAAAATTAACGGCAATATTATTATTGGTACCGGCCATTTTAACCGGATGTGTTACAAAGGCAGAAACAGAAAAATTTACGATAGGAATATCACAGCTTGTTGAGCATCCGGCATTGGATGCGTCAAAGCAGGGATTCATCGATGAGTTGAAGGTATTAGGCATCGATGCTGAATTAATAGACCAAAATGCACAGGGAGACATATCAAATGCGCAAATGATTGCAAACAAGTTTGTTAAAGATGATGTGGATTTAATATTTACAATTGCAACTCTTACATCGCAAGCAGCTAAAAAGGCAATTGAAGGAACAGATATACCTCTTATATTTACAGCCGTTACAGACCCTGTGTTTTCACAGCTGGTAAAAGCAATGGATGTTACGGATAACAACATAACCGGTGTTATTGATGCGGCACCTATTAAAGAAAATTTGGAATTATTCAAGGAATTAAAGGAAGATATAAAAACAGTGGGGATTATATTCAATATAGGCGAGTCAAATTCAGAGGTTCAGGTAATGCAGACAAAGGAAATTGCACGGGAGCTCGGACTCACAATTGAAACAGTGGGAATTTCCACAGTAAACGACATACCTCAGGCAGTTGATACTATTTCTAAAAAAGCGGAAGGCCTTTATATAATTACAGACAATATGGTGGCTTCCTCAATAACCTTGGTTGCTCAATTAGCCGGAGAAAAAGGATTATTGACGGTATCTGCCGACGGTACACATGTAGACGAGGGAATATTGGTTTCAAAAGGAATAAGCTACTATGTAATCGGTCAGCAATCCGCAAGAATAGCTAAACAGATTTTGGTTGATAAAACAGATGTTTCTGATATACCTGTACAGACATCACCGGAATTTGAAAAAAAGGTAAACTTAAAATCAGCTGAAGCTTTAGGATTTACAAAAGAACACAAAGCATTTGCCGGAGCAGAATTCGTGGAGATGCCCTAACCCTATTTTCCAGAGTGTTTTTTCTGAAAAATAGCGGTAGGTCATTCGCAATGAGTTCCCAAAATATGCGACGCGAGGAGCAAATATTTTGGTGAACGAACCTGTGAGATGCCCTAACCTGTGAGATACCATAACCCTATTCTGGGGGATGTCATGAATGAGATAATTCGCTGTCGCTCGGTATGACATATAAAGAAAGGATATAAAATGAATACATTAATACTTACATCAATAGAACAAGGTTTGATATTTTCAATATTGGCAATAGGAGTGACCATTACATTTAAAATACTTGATTTTGCGGATATGTCCGTGGAAGGAACTTTTCCAATGGGAGCATTTATATTTGCAAAATTTATAACATCAGGTTTTCCTCCTGCAATAAGCACGCTTTTGACATTTTTTTTCGGCAGTTTGGCAGGGCTTATAACATACACGCTCAATATCAAACTAAAAATAAAGGCACTGCTGTCGGGAATACTTACAGCTACAATGCTTTATACAATAAACTTAAGATTGAACGGCAAATCTAACGTGGGACTATTTGAATTTGATTCAATATATGATGGATTTGAGCCTGTAATAATACTTGTACTTATAGTGTTTACTGTAAAAATATTAATGGATTTATTTTTAAAAACCGAAGTTGGGTATTTATTGATAGCAACCGGGGACAATGAAACATTGGTAAGATCCTTAGGAGAAGATTCAAACAAGTATAAATTGATAGGATTAATGCTTTCAAACGGATTGGTGGCATTAAGCGGTGCATTGATGTCGCAGTATCAGGGTTTTGCAGAAATAACAATGGGAACCGGAATCATAGTGGTAGCAATAGCTTCAATAATTGTGGGGGATACGATACTGAGAAACAGCAGCTTTCTGAAGATGACAACAAGGGCAATTGCGGGAGCATTAATATACAAATTCATAGGAGCGGTTGCGATAGATTTAGGTCTTGCACCAACAGACTTAAAAGCAATAAATGCAATAATAGTAATACTGTTTTTAAGCTATAATACATTCAGTCCTGTGAAGGTAAAGAAAATGAAAAAAATAAAAGCGGCGGAGGTGGCAAAATGTTAGACATACAAAATTTATCGAAGACCTTCAACATAGGAACGGATAATGAAACACAAATATTTAACAACTTTGGCATTCACATAAACAAGGGAGAATGTACCGGGATATTGGGTGCTAACGGATGCGGAAAAAGCACATTATTTAATATAATAAGCGGAGTTATTATGCAGGAAAAAGGAATAATAACTTTAAACGGCAAAAATATCAACAGTTTAAAAGAAAACGAAAGAGCGCAGTATATAGGCAGAGTACATCAAAATCCATCTGCAGGAGTGTCACCTTCGCTTACCATATTAGAAAACATAAGCCTGTCGGATAAAAAGTGTCAGAAATTTACCTTAAGAAAGTTAATTAGAAAAAATAAAATTAATGAGTTTAAAGAAATTTTAAAAACACTTGACTTAGGGCTTGAAAACAAATTGGATGTGGAAGTGAAATATCTTTCCGGCGGTCAAAGGCAGTCCATGTCATTGTTGATGGCAACAATGAATAAACCGGAGCTTCTTTTGCTGGATGAGCACACCGCAGCCTTAGATCCGAAAACATCAAGACTTGTAATGGACAAAACTCAAGAATTAATAAAGACACAAAATATCACAACAATGATGATATCCCATAATATTAAGGACACCATCAAATATTCCGACCGCATAATCATGCTTGATAGAGGAGAAATAATCCTTGATGTGAGAAATGGTCATATAACGGAAAAAGAATTATTAAGCATATACAATTCGAGAAACTACGGAAGCCCATTAACAGAGGCAGTATGACAGTTCCCGGCAACGGGGACTTTTTTCTTGGGCATTCAAATGGGTCTAATGGGGACGGACCTTTGAGTGACAAATTACGGGTGCGGATGCCGACACGGGTACATTTTTATTGGCAGGTTTCAGAATTGTCAACGATGACTTTTTTCTTGAAAAAATCTAATAGTATTGTATAATTACTTATAAAGCTAAAGAAGACAGGAAAAAGGGGCGTGTGTACAGGTATCTTTCGCCCGCTGTTCGGAATGACGTGGGATATGGATTGGAGGCAGTACATGGAGCATATTATAAAAGAAATAAAAGACAATCCTCTGTTTGATAATATGAGCGAGGATGAAATAATGGCAGTTCTAAAATGCTGTGATGCAACTGTTGAAAGTTTTACCGATAATAAAATTTTATTTGAAAAGGATCACAAAGTTAACAAGCTTGGAATTGTGATTGAAGGTGCATTAAACTTAGTTTCACAGAAATATAACGGTACACGGGTAATTGTAACAACATTGGAGAAAAATGATTTGTTTGGAGAAGCTCTGATTTATGCTTCCGCCGCTAAATCTCCCTATGACCTTATAAGTTCGGGCGATAGCAAAGCTTTGTTTATACCCCACAGAATTTTTTCGGGTATGTGCTCCCAAGGTTGCAGCTATCATAATCAACTTATAAAAAATATGCTGACTATCTTATCCGATAAAATAGTTATGCTCAATAATAAGATGAGCATTTTAAATGCGGAAACATTAAAAGGGAGAATTGCAGTGTATCTTTTATCCCTTCACAAGAGAACAAATACTATGATTTTTGACATGCCTATGAACAGGCAGGAGCTTGCTGAGTTCTTAAATGTTAAAAGACCTTCTCTGTCAAGAGAACTTTCCAACATGCAAAAGGATGGTATTATTGAAGTATACCGTTCTTCCGTAAAGATACTGAATATGGCAAAGCTAAGCGAATTAGCCGAATGACTTAAGGAATGTCTACGTACTACAATTAATTTAGGCTTATTATTGAAGACATGCATTTTCTGTGTTACAATATTATATACTCAAAGAATCTTAAGGAGCCGTTATGAAACTTAAATTTATACATACATCTGACCTGCATTTAGGAAAAAAATTTAATATAAAAAACTTCAGTTTAAAGGAAAGAGAAAAAAGAAGACAGGAATTATGGGATTCATTTGATGAGATAATTAGGACGGCAAAGATGGAGGAAGTGCAATATCTGCTTATAGCAGGGGATTTGACGGATGGAGAATATATAAACTATAAAAGTTTAAATAAAATTTCCGCAAAATTTAAATCCATTCCCGGTACAAATGTAATTATTGCCTGCGGTCAAAGTGATCCGCGCAATATTAACAACATGTATGAATATATAGAATGGCCTAAAAATGTATATATAATTAAAAATTCCGAATCTGTCGAGAAACTTAATTTTCCCGTGGATAATTTGTGTATTCATTCAATAAGCTGGGACAACCAGATAAAAAATGAAAAAACCCAATCAATTTATGATATTTCAGTGGATGATAATAAAATAAACATCCTCCTTTTGCACTGTGATATTGATTCTGACGACAGACTGCCGGTAAACATTGATGTAATTAAAAATAAATTTGATTATTGCGCATTTGGGGGAAGACATAATTACGAGCAAATAATAAACAATGTAGTATATTGCGGCACACCTGAGCCCTTATCATTTGAAGAATACGGTGAACACGGGATTGTAACAGGCATCCTTGAAAAGATGAATACAGAATATTCTTTTATGCCTATTGCCAAAAGGAAGTTTATAACAAGAAAAATCGAACTTGATATTTCTTACAGCTTTAATAAAGTGTTAGATTTAATTAAATTTTCCGGCGATACTTTTTCAAATATTAAAGATTATGTCCGCATCGAGCTTACAGGCGAGATAAGTACCGATATATCAATGGATGAAATTGAAAACGAAGCAAAACAGTTTTTTTATTACATAGAGTTTGAAGATAACTACATATATAAGACAGAAAACAAAAATTATGAAGGCAATGAATTCAATATTATTGAAAGCTACAAACTTCAGTTTGACAACAATAACGACAAATTGGAGCAGCAGGCATTTAAGCTTGGACTTGAGGTTCTCAGAAAAGAAAAGGTGGTAAAATAATATGTACATAAACAGACTGCATTTGAGAGCTTTTGGGAAATTTATACACAGAAAAATTTATTTCGGCAGCAAGTTTAATATAATTTATGGTGAAAATGAAACCGGAAAGTCTACATTGCATAATTTTATTGAGTTAATGATGTATGGATTTGATGAAGATACAATAAAATATAATAAATATAAACCTTGGAACAGCCCCTTGTACAAGGGTACTGTTGAAGTTGGGAATGAAGGGGAAAAATATCTTATTTCAAGGGATTTTCTTTTGGGAACAGTGCAGGTTTATAAAAGGGAAAACGAATTAAATGATTATCCCATTGAGGATGCTGATGTTCCCGGCGAACAATTTTTTAATATAAACAAGGTATCATATAACAATACGGTAAGTATCAGTCAGCTTGGCAATAAAACCGAAAAAGAATTAGCCGATGAACTGAAAAATAAAATTATCAATTTGAGCAAAACAAAAGATGAAGATATTTCAATAGACAGAATAATGCAGAACTTGTATAGAATCAAGGAAGAAGCAGGGAGCGAAAATAATGACAAAACATTGTTAGGGCAATATTCGCTCAGGCTGTCGGAGCTTGCCAAGGCTAAAGAAAACTCCTTGAATTCAAGAAGGCAGGTAATGTTTTTAGCTATGGAGAAAAAAAAGCTGCAAGGCAAAATCCATGGGTTGAATATGCGGATTGAAGAGAAAAACAATGAAATATCGGAATATGAGCTTTCTTTGGAAAAACAAAAATTCCTTAAGGCAGAGCCTGTAAAAAAGGAAGCTGACAATGTAAACAAAGAACTGAAATTATTGGAACCGGATATTATAAATTGCTCCAAAGAGGATTATAAGGAAGCATCTGAAACGGAAAGCAGTTTAGCTTCGATGAAAAATGAAAGACAGAGATTGTCCGAAGAAAAGGAAGAATGCATCTCTGAGCTTAAAATAAAAGAATCCGATTTGTCAAATTATATTCCCGAGGATTTTGATATTGATAAGTTGAATATGGATTACAGCATATATGAGGCAAATAATGAAAAGATTAACTCCCTTAAAATGAAAATAAAATCAGGCAGAGAAAGCATATCTTCCATAAATATTGATGAAATCAATAAGCTGATGGATGACTGCAGGGAAGTCGAAGAAATCACAAAAAAAATAGAAATAAACAATATTATATCGGACGGGAAAAATTATGATTTAATAAAGAAATTCGGCAAAAAAAATGGATTAATGAGCTTTCTTGCGGGTTTCACAGGCACAGTCTTCATATTGGCTGCTGCTGCATCATGCTATTGGGCATATTACAATAACATTGTTGAATATTATTACGGCGGCATCGGCTTTTTAATAGGAATAATATGCTATATTTTTTCAGGCAGAAAAAGGAATACAGCAATAAGTGCCAAGAAGGAAATAGAAAGTATAGAATGTGAATATGCTGATTATACATTGTTAAACAGTCAGCTTAGCAATCAAAAAGATGAAATTATAAAAAGAAACAACTGCGAAGACTTTAATAGTTTGACTGAGATTAATCAGGTAAAAATTGCTGAAAAAAGTGTTTATGAAGAAAAAGTTAAACTACTTAAGTATGATGATAATAAACTTAATGAAATATCAGAGGAAAATAATAAAATAGAAAAACATCTTACTGAAATATTAGATTCTTTGAATTTGCCTTTGTCCAAGGATAATATTGCTGCTGTAAACGAAGCTTACAAACGAAAGGATAGTATAAAGCTTCATGTTGAAAAGCTGAAAAATAAAATCGAACAAATCAATCATGATATAATAAGACTTGATAAGGAAATTAATTTCGAAAGAAGAAGATTTGAAATGATTTTAAAATCTAATGGGGCAGATGATATAGAATCATTTAAAAAAGCAGTTGATTTAAACGAAAGATATGAATTGCTTTTAAACCGCAAAGACTATTTGGAAAACATTTTAGAAAATATAATCGGAGATAAGGATTATTTTGAGCTTAAAAACAAAACTATAAATGTTTCTGATGAAGTTAAAGAAATTAACAAGCAGGATATTCAGCTAAGTATTTTTAAGTTAAATGAAGAAAAGACAAAGCTTTTAAACACCATCGACGACATTCACAAAGAAATAGAAGATATTGAAGACAATACAAGAAGCTTGGCGGAAATCGAAGAAGAAATAAACTTTTATGAAGAAAAAATCAGCACATTTAAAAATAAAATAAAAATAGCTGAAATAGCAGCGGAAAAAATCACAAAGATATCAGATTCAATAAAGGGTGATTTCATGCCCCTTCTTCGAAAATCAATAAGTGACAATTTTGCTTATTTGACAGGCGAAAAATACAAAAGCGTAGATATTGACGAAGATATGAATATTACAGTTATGTCGGATGAAGAAAAGGACAGGAAAATTGAACTTGAAAATTTAAGCGGAGGTACATTAGACCAGCTCTATCTTTCACTCAGAATAGCTTTAAGCAATATTTTAAGCGGAAACCAAAACATTCCGTTAATATTGGATGACAGCTTTGTTCAATATGATTCCAAGAGACTCAAAAAATCATTGGAAATGCTGTCAAGAGAAAGCGAAAGAAGACAGGTGATTTTATTTACTTGTCAGGAAAGAGAGGCTGAGCTTTCTAAGCAAATGAACATTAAGTTCAACTATATAAAATTATAATTAATTATAAGGAATTTATATGAGAATTTTTGCTATAGCCGATTTACATTTTGACTTTAAAAAAGAAAAGCCCATGGATGTATTTGGCGATAATTGGGAAAACCATGAGGAAAAGATAATTGAAAACTGGAAAAACACTGTAGGACAAGATGATTTAGTCCTTATTCCCGGTGATATATCATGGGCATTAAAGTTAAATGATGCCTTGGAAGATTTAATGAAAATTGAAAATTTACCGGGTATAAAAATTATAGGTAAGGGAAATCATGACTACTGGTGGTCTACTTCCTCCAAGTTAGATAAGCTAAACTTAAAAACAATAAAGTTTTTGAAAAATAACTTTTATAAGTTTAATGATGTCGTTATATGCGGTACAAGAGGATGGGATACAACGGAAGAGCATTCAAAGGAAGTATCCAATGAAAGAATATTTTTAAGGGAACTTAACAGACTTAAAATTTCTATTGAATCGGCGAAAAAAGCAGGCGGTAAAATTGCGGTGATGTTTCATTATCCTCCATTTAACAGCGATGGGCTTCCTAACGATTTTTTTGACTTGATGAAAGAATACGATGCGGACATATGTATTTATGGTCATCTTCACGGAGAAGAAGGTCATAAAAATGTAAGGGAAGGTATTATAGGCAATATTATGGTTCACTGCGTTTCAAGCGATTATATGGATTTCAAACTTAAAAGAATACTATAGATTCAGATAGCAATATCTGTTTTTAATTTATGTACAAAACGTGAGATAGGCTCTTGACATGTAAACATAATTGCAGTATTATTTAGACATGAAAATGTTCTCAATCTTATTAAGGATGGTAGCTTATGGCAAAGATGGATGCTCTTTTAAAAAAATACGCAAAGCCCGGATTATGGCTTGAATCAGTTGATGTACCCGAACCTGAAGAAGGTGAAGTGCTGGTTAAAATTCATAAAACTTCAATTTGCGGGACGGATATACACATATATGTTTGGAATAAGTGGGCTCAGGAAACAATTCCTGTTCCTATGATAATAGGCCATGAATTTGTAGGAGAAATTGTTGAAGTCGGAAAAGGTGTAAAGGATTTAAAAATAGGGGACATTGTGTCCGGAGAAGGTCATGTTGTATGCGGAAAATGCAGGAATTGTCTTGCGGGAAGAAGGCACCTCTGCAATGATACAAAAGGTGTCGGCGTAAATCGTACGGGAATATTTTCCGAGTATGCCGCTTTGCCTGCCGCTAACATTTGGCAGTGCGACAAGTCAATACCCGAAGAAATTTACAGTATTTTCGATCCGTTCGGAAATGCCGCTCATACGGCATTATCCTTTGATGTATTGGGAGAAGATGTGCTTATAACGGGAGCAGGTCCGATAGGAGTAATGGCTGCCGCTATAGCAAGGCATTCAGGTGCCAGGTATATAGTTTTAACGGATATAAATGATTTCAGATTGGAGCTTGCAAGAAAAATAGGTGACTTCAGGACGGTTAACACAAAAAATGAAAAACTTGACGATGTTATAAAAGAATTAGGCATGAAGGAAGGCTTTGACGTTGGAATGGAAATGTCAGGCAGCAATATAGCCTTAAATCAGATGATTGATAATATGTCGCATGGGGGCAAAATTGCAATGTTGGGCATTCAGGAAACAAACACCGCAGTTGATTGGAACAAGGTAGTGTTTAACGGCCTTACCATAAAAGGAATTTACGGAAGAGAAATGTTTGAAACATGGTATAAAATGCAGGCAATGCTAAAATCCGGTCTTGACATATCACCTATAATAACTCACAGATATCATTATACTGACTTTATAGAAGGCTTTGAGGCAATGAAAGATGGTCTGACCGGAAAGGTTGTATTAGATTGGACAAAGAAATAAAAAAAGGAGGATTGAATAAATGTTTAAAGCAAAGAAATACTATTCTGACATGTTGAATGAGATTAAAGAAAGCGGACTGTGGAAGGACGAAAGAATTATAACTACACCTCAGGGAAGCATTATCAGCACAACAAAAGCAGACGGAGTTTTAAATATGTGTGCCAACAATTATTTAGGCTTGGCAGACAATAAGGAAGTAATCGAAGCTGCAAAGAATGTATATGAAAAATGGGGTTACGGACTTTCTTCCGTAAGATTCATATGCGGCACACAGGAAATCCATAAAGAGCTTGAGAAAAAAATAAGCGAATTTTTAAAAACAGAAGATACCATCCTTTATTCTTCCTGTTTTGATGCAAACGGCGGCTTATTTGAAACAATCACAACCGAAAATGATGCCATAATAAGCGATGAATTAAACCATGCAAGCATTATAGACGGTGTAAGATTATCAAAGGCTAAAAAGTACAGATATAAGAATAATAATATGGAGTCCTTGGAAGAACAGCTGATTTTAGCTGACAAGGAGGGCGCTGATATTAAAGTTATAGCTACAGACGGCGTGTTCTCAATGGATGGAATTATTGCAAATTTAGAGGGAATATGCAATTTGGCAGACAAATACAATGCACTTGTTATGGTTGATGACAGCCATGCGGTGGGATTTGTAGGAAAGACGGGAAGAGGAACTCACGAATACAGAAATGTAATGGACAGAGTTGATATTATAACCGGTACTTTAGGAAAAGCATTAGGCGGTGCCAGCGGCGGATACACCAGCGGCAGAAAAGAAATAATTGATTTGCTGAGACAACGTTCAAGACCATATTTGTTTTCAAACACATTGGCACCCGCAATTGCGGGAGCATCTCTTAAGGTACTTGAAATGCTCACCGAAAGTACTGAGTATAAAGATAAATTAGATGAAAATACAAAATATTTCAGGCAGGAAATAAAAAAGATAGGTCTGAATATTATAGAAAGCGAACACCCCATAGTTCCGATTATGTTAGGGGATGCGGTTTTGTCACAGAAGATGGCTGAAAAGCTGCTAAATAAAGGTGTCTATGTAGTAGGTTTTTACTTCCCGGTTGTACCGAAAGGAAAAGCAAGAATAAGAACTCAAATATCCGCAGCTCATTCAAGAGAAGATTTAGATTTTGCATTGAAAGCTTTTAAAGAAGTAAAAGAAGAATTAGGTATGCCCTAACCCCATTTTTCAGAGTGTTTTTTCTGAAAAATGGTGGTAGGTCAACCGCAACGAATTCCCAATTTATGCGACGTAAGGAGCAAATAAATTGGTGAATGAGACTGCGCTTCAATAAGTATAAGAGCAGGTGAATTAATGGATAATAAGGAAATTCTGGTGACGGAAGATGGTTACAATGAACTTCTGAAAGAATTGGAAGATAGAAAAACAAAGTTAAGATATGAAATTTCAGAAAGAATAAAAAATGCCTTGAAGGAAGGCGATTTAAGCGAAAATGCCGAATATCATGAATCCAAGGAAGAACAGAATAAAAATGAATCAAGAATAATTGTTCTTGAGCATATGCTAAAACATACAAGAATTGTTAAGCATGATAAAAAAAACAGAGATACGGTACAAATCGGAAGCAAGGTAAAGGTTAAAGACATAGAGTTTGATGAAATATTGGAGTACAATATTGTAGGTCAAACGGAAGCAGACCCTGTTTTAGAGAAAATATCTAATTTATCTCCCCTTGGAAAAGAACTTATGGGCAGGAAAAAGGGCGCCGTAGTAACAGTTAACTCTCCCGGCGGACAGGTTAAATATGAAATACTTGAAGTATATTAAAGATGCCCTAACCCTGTTTTTCTGACCAAATGGAGAGAAAAACAGCGGTAGGTCATTCGCAACTACTTACCAAAATATGCGACCATAGGGAGCAAATATTTTGGTGAATGAGACTGCAAGAATAGATTAAGCTTTGTAAGATATACTTACAAAGCTTAAATTATTGTAAGGAGCAAACAAATTTGATGCATTTACCTGCGTTATCTGCGTGAAGAAAAATAATAACTTGAAGAAATAATATTTTAATTGTATAATAACATGTATGCGTCGATTTCTCAAAAACGACAATTAGTGTGATTATATAACAATTCTTTACATTTCTCGGGAAATAATCCTAAAATGTGAGGCATTGTTTTCCGTAAGGGGGGACATAATGAGCAATAAAGAGATAAAAGAGATAAAAGAGATAAAAAAGACAAGTATAGGCGGTCAGGCACTTATTGAAGGAATTATGATGAAGGGTCCTTCAAAAATAGCAACAGCTGTCAGAAAGCCTGACGGTGAAATACAAATAAAAGAAAGCAATATAAATCCGTTATTTAAACATAAATTTTTTAAGTTACCGATAATAAGGGGAAGCTTTGTTCTTATAGATGCGCTTGTAGGCGGAGTGAAAGAATTAATGTATTCAGCGGAATTTTACGGTGAAGATTATGAAGAGGATGCCCTTGACAAATTTATAAAGAAAGTATTTAAGGATAAGGCAGACACGGCAATAATTTATGCCTCGGTAATAATTGCTTTGGTTTTTTCCGTAGGCATATTTATTTTAGGACCAACTCTGTTGACTAACTTATTAAAAAATATTATTACTAATTCGCTCCTTCTTAACTTAGTGGAGGGTGTTATAAGAGTATTTCTGTTTATAGGTTATGTTTATTTAGTTTCCAAGCTTGAGGATATAAAAAGAGTGTTTATGTATCACGGTGCCGAGCATAAAACCATATACTGCTATGAATACGGGGAAGAATTGACAGTTGAAAATGTTCGTAAATATTCAACACTTCATCCTCGCTGCGGCACAAGCTTCATGATTAATGTAATGCTTATAAGCATTGTGGTATTTTCATTTTTCGGCTGGCCTAATCCATTTATGAGACTTGTTATAAGACTTGCAATGCTTCCGGTTATAGCGGGGCTTTCCTATGAATTAAATAAATATGTGGGAAGATGTACAACGGACAATATTTTTACGAAAATAATAACTTATCCGGGATTTTTAATTCAAAAGATTACTACAAATGAACCGGATGATTCAATGATGGAAGTAGCAATAGCAGCTATGAATAAAGTAATACCACAGGCCGGAGAAGATGATAAATGGTGACAATTGAAAAATTGTTGAAAAGCGGAATTGAAATAATTAAGCAAAGGGAGTTTAACTCTCCCAAACTTGATGCGGAACTGATTTTATGTTATCTTCTTAAAAAGGACAGAATTTATCTGCACCTTAACAGTAAAGAAGAAGTTAACGATGATATTGAAAAAAATTTTTATGAATTAGCCGAAAAGCGAAATGCAGGCTATCCATTGCAATATATAACCAATTCACAGGAGTTCATGGGTCTTGAGTTTTATGTGCGGGAAGGTGTGCTCATACCGAGACCGGATACTGAAACTTTGGTTGAACTGATAATAAATATGTCAAAAGATAAGTTCAGCTGTCAAGAATTAAAAATACTTGATTTAGGAACCGGCAGCGGAGCCATTGCGGTCAGTCTTGCTTATTATTTGAAAAACTCCGTTGTTACCGCAATAGATATAAGTGATACGGCTGTTGAAACTGCAAATATTAATATTGAAAAACACAATCTTAACAATATAAAGGTTATAAAAGGAAATATTTTTGAAGATATTTTATCGGGTGAAAAATTTCATATTGTAGTGTCAAATCCTCCATATATTGAAAGAGATGCAATTAAGAATCTTCAAGCCGAGGTTTCTATTTTTGAGCCAAAGATTGCTTTGGACGGAGGAGCTGACGGTTTGGACTATTACAGACGAATTGTTGAAATATATAACAAAATCCATGAAAAGGATGGAATTCTTGCTGTGGAAATAGGATGTGATCAGAAGGAATCCGTTGAAGAAATTTTTATGAATTCAAAATTATTTAAATCAATTAAAACATACCGTGACCTGTCCGGTAGAGATCGGGTTGTCAGCGGTATGACATAGCTCCGTTTTGTTAAATTCCCCTGCGTGCACTTTGCCACGCGAGAAAGATAGTTATTCGCAAGGTAGGAGGATACACCTTTATTAAATCGGTATGGGGACACACCTTTACTAAATCGGTATGGGGACACACCTTTAGATTATGGTCAGTCTCTGCGGTAAAAGGAATGTC
>ENA-UOOR01001433-UOOR01001433.1-fermentation-metagenome-genome-assembly--contig:-NODE-1433-length-28134-cov-6.446490_pt1 | contig 28134 bp, 25 predicted proteins | sample MGYA00245780_ERZ724029 | MGnify/ENA primary metagenome ERZ724029 (study PRJEB28704, sample SAMN03018315) | fermentation metagenome | biome: anthropogenic terrestrial biome; feature: soil; material... | reverse complement strand
AGGGGAAACCAGAGCAGAAGGAGGGGAAACCAGAGCAGAAGGAGGGGAAACCAGAGCAGAAATAGGTAGAACCAAGCCGGAAGCAGGGGAAATCAAGCCGGAAGCAGGGGAAACCAGAGCAGAAATAGGTAGAACCGGAGCGGAAGCAGGTAGAGCAAGCCGGAACCCGGTGACAAGGGGAGCAAAGACGCGGTGCTGTGGGACCGAAGCGGAGGTGGGCCGCAGGACCAGGCAACTCTCGCCCAACGCTGGGCGACTGGGAGCAGGCTCACCGGCCAATGGGTTGCCCCGCCGAGCAGGAGTCACGACGAGTGGCGCTGTCCTCAACTGGCTTTTACTGCTGGTCGGTCAACCACATGGCCGCGGCCTCAGATCAGTACTGAGGATCCGGATCGAGCAACACCCGCTCGAAGAACCGTCCGTGTAGCGGGTCGAAGTCCCTATCGGCGGTCAACAGCGTCGCATCCGCTGCCCCTGCACAAGCGGCGATCCACAAGTCGTTCTTCCCCGGCTTGACCCCGTTCTGCCGGCACCAGGAATCGATTTCCGCGGAGCTGTTCAGAACCACGTCGTTTGCCGATTATCGATCACCACGAGCTCGGACAGGAGCTCGCGCATGAGGTCGAGCTTCCTCTGGCCCCATCCCAACTGCCGCCTCAGCGACAAGCAACTCGACACCGGCCGGGCCCGGCCGCCGCTGGCCGGTTGGCTCGGCCTTCGCCGAAGAAGCCCGGCCGCCCTCCGGCTGGCCTCGCGAGCCTGCGAGCGGTAGCCTCGCGCGCGCGAAAGCCGCCGGATTTCTCGGTTGTTACAGTGGATCTGCGATGCCTGCCTTCAAGCTCACCAGCGACTACCAACCCCGAGGCGACCAGCCCCGCGCCATCGCCGACCTGACCGCGGGCGTGCTGCGCGGCGACAAGGGCCAGGTGCTGCTCGGGGTGACCGGCTCGGGCAAGACCTTCACCATGGCCAACGTCATCGCCCAGGTGAACAGGCCGACCCTCGTCATCGCCCACAACAAGACCCTCGCCGCCCAGCTCTACAGCGAGTTCAAGCAGCTCTTCCCCGAGAACGCGGTCGAGTATTTCGTCAGCTATTACGACTATTACCAGCCCGAGGCCTACGTCCCCTCGACCGACACCTTCATCGAGAAGGACTCGGCCATCAACGACCGCATCGACCGTATGCGCCACGCGGCCACCCACTCGCTGATGACCCGCAACGACGTGATCATCGTCGCCTCGGTGAGCTGCATCTACGGACTGGGCACGGCCGAGGCCTACCACGAGCTGGTCGTGCGCGCGCACGTCGGCCAGGCCTACCCGCGCGAGAAGCTGCTGCGCGACCTCGTCGACATCCAGTACGAGCGCAATGACCTCGACTTTCACCGCGGCACCTTCCGCGCCCGCGGCGACACGGTCGAGATCTTCCCCGCCTACGAGGAGGAGCGCGCGATCCGCATCAGCTTCTTCGGCGACGAGATCGAGCGCATCCAGGAGATCGACCCGCTGCGCGGCCGCGCAATCGCCGACGTCGAGAAGGTCGGCATCTTCCCGGGCAGCCACTACGTCTCGGCCCCCGAGGTGCGCCAGAGGGCGCTCGACGGCATCCGCGACGAGCTGCGGGTGCGGCTCGGCGAGCTCAAGCGCCTCAACAAGCTGCTGGAAGCCCAGCGGCTCGAGCAGCGCACGATGTTCGACCTCGAGATGATCGAGCAGATGGGCTTCTGCTCGGGCATCGAGAACTATTCGCGCTGGTTCTCCGGCCGCAAAGAGGGCGAGGCGCCGCCCTGCCTGCTCGACTACTTCCCCAGGGACTTCCTGCTCTTCATCGACGAGAGCCACCAGACCGTCCCGCAGCTCGGGGCGATGTTCCGCGGCGACCGCTCGCGCAAGGAGACGCTGGTCGAGTACGGCTTCCGCCTGCCCTCGGCGCTCGACAACCGGCCGCTCAAGTTCGAGGAGTTCAACCGCCTGGTGAACCAGATCGTCTACGTCTCGGCGACGCCGGCCGAGTACGAGCTCGATCAGACCGGCGGCGTGGTCGTCGAGCAGGTCATCCGTCCGACCGGCTTGATGGACCCCGAGGTCGAGGTGCGCCCGGTGCGCTCGCAGGTCGACGACCTGCTCGAGGAGATCCGCGCCCGCGCCGCCAAGGGCGAGCGCGTCCTCGTGACGACCCTGACCAAGCGCATGGCCGAGGACCTGACCGAGTACTACGCGGAGGTCGGGGTGAAGGTGCGCTACCTGCACTCGGACATCGTCGCGCTCGAGCGCGCCGACATCATCCGCGACCTGCGCCGGGGCCTGTTCGACGTACTGATCGGCATCAACCTGCTGCGCGAGGGCCTGGACATCCCCGAGGTCTCGCTGGTCGCCATCCTCGACGCGGACAAGGAGGGGTTCCTGCGCTCGTCGGTCTCGCTGGTGCAGACCATCGGGCGCGCCGCGCGCAACGTCGGGGGCCGGGTGCTGATGTACGCCGACACGGTCACCGACTCGATGCGCCAGGCGATAGCCGAGACCGAGCGGCGCCGCGAGCTGCAGGCGGCCTACAACGCCGAGCACGGCATCACCCCGCAGTCGATCAAGAAGCAGATCCACGACCTCTCGGCGAGCCTGGCCGAGGCCGACTACGTGACCATCCCGATGGCGGCCGAGGGCGAGGACGTCTACCTGAGCACCGGCGAGATCAAGAGCCTCATCGGCCGCTACACCCGCGAGATGCAGGAGGCGGCCGCGGCGATGGAGTTCGAGAAGGCGGCCGAGCTGCGCGACAAGGTCATCGCGCTCAAGGACATGGACCTGGGCCTCAAGCCAGCGGTCAAGGCGCTCATCGAGCGCGAGGGGATCGAGGACGAGCGCACCGCGCGGAAGCAGGGCAGGGGCGGCCGGCGCACAGGCCGCAAGCCTGTCGCGGGCAGGCGGCGGTATTGAGGATTCGTCGAAGCAGCGCTCAAGTCAGCCCGAGCCTAGGCCGAGCTTCTGAGCTCGTTCGGCTTTGTCCAAGCAACTTGGGCGCAACCCGGTCATCCCGAGCGTAGAGGCGACCAGCGGGAGCCTCGGAGTCGAGGGAGCCGCGGATTCGCCCCCCAGGCTTGATTTCGACGCAGGCCTCCGGCTCGTGCCCGCCCATGAATTCGGCCGCTTGCGATTCGGCCTTCGTGCCGAACGAAAGGTTGGAGCTTGCGTGGGCGAAGTCGAGGGCCAACGCGACTGCGCCGGCCTCGCTCCCCGGGAAGCTAGGCTCGGAGTTGGGGGGGCAGAGGCGGGGCCGGAGGCCCGGGAGACTCCGCTCGCGATTCGCAGCCGGCTACGCCGAATCCGCCGGGCGCCTGGCGGCTCGCCGTCGCAGCAGCGCGAAGGGGATGGGGGCGAGCCACCACGCCGCGCGCGCACCAGCGCTGGCGCAGCCGCAGCCCAATTCGTCTTCCACGCTCGCATCGGGCCTGTTCGCGGCGTCGGTGCCGGCGTCGGGCTCATCGACCGCCGCGTCTGCACCCGAGTCGCCGGCCCCGGCGTCTTCGTGCCCCTCGTCCGGAAGGCTCGCATCGGAGTCGCCGGCATCGGAGACGCCCGTGTCGGGCGGGTCGAAGCACTCGAGCTCGATCTCGACCTCCGGTGTGCTCACCGACACGTCGAGGCCCGGCAGCTCGCCGACCATGCGGACCCGATGTCTCCCGGCCGTCAGCCCGGAGTCGGTCATCGGGTCGAGGGCCGCGCAGCGATGGAAGAGCCGGTCCGTCCCTCGGTCCGTCCAACTCGCGCCGGGAGGGAGCTGCTCCTTGATGCTGTGCTGAGGGCCCCAGACCTCCCCGTCGACGAGCGTGCGGAAGAGGAAGGCGTCCTTCCAGGGCTCGGCCTCGGGCGCGAGATCGAGCGAGACCGAGAGCTGCACCGCGGAGATCTTGTCGCCGCACGAGCCCGAGGGCGTGCTCACGGAGAGATCGCCCATGGTCGGCTGGGAGACCGACAGCGTCCCGAGGGTGGTGGGGATCGCGGCTGCTTCAGCGGTGCGAAGCTCGCGGGTCGAGGCGGTCTCGTCGGCGAGCCCGGTGCCGTCACAGAAGTCCCCGCCCACCAGGCGGTAGGTCGTGTGGGGAGCGAGCGCTTCGACCGGCTTGATGAGGAAGACGTCCGAATCGAGCGCGACGATGGTGATCGGCAGAGGGGTCGAAGGCGTCGCGTCCGCCTCGGCCAGCGAGAACGAGCCCTCGGAGACCGCCGGAGGCTGCCAGGGCCGCCGCGGGATCCAAAAGATGGCTCCGACGTTGGCGGGGACCGTCGTGTGCGGCTCGGCGCCGTCCGGCGGGAGGAACCACGCGTTCAGGCAGCGCGGTGGGGCACAGGCCTCGGCGCGGTCAGCAGCCGACGCCGTCAACAGCAGCGCCGGCAGAGCGAGCATCCATGCGGAGAGTTTGGTTCCTGGTCGTCGGTTCACGATGGCGCTCCCCTTCGCGCGCGGGATGCGCGGACTGTGGCCGCAGCGCATTCGCCGGGGCAACGCCGGTGAGCGCGCCGGGATCAAAGGGCGCGAAAGCGGCGGCTCGGCGAAGGGGTCGGAGCGGCAGGCGTGCTCCGGCCGAACCGAGCGCGGGCTGGCTCGGGCCGTGAGGACGCGGTATCGACGAGCGGCTCCGCCTCTCGCCGCATTTCGAAGGCCTCGGCTCGGCAACGCGAGCTCCCGTCACCCCTGTGGCCCGGTCAAACGGCTGTAGGCTGCGCTGACACTTAGCCTTCAGAGTGACGCAGTTGCTGGATTCGCTGATGGGAGAGTCCGAGCAGCTTCGCAGCGTCGCGCACACTCAGCCCCAACTCCTCGAGCAAATGAGCGGTCTCCTTGAGCGCAGACTGTGCCCGGCGTTGCTCCTCTTCAGCTCGTTTGCGAGCCTCTTGGCTGCGATCGATGGCTCGAAGGGCCTTGGTGGGCAGGCGGACCCGCTCGACCAGGGCGACGGCGTCAGGGTCAACGTCGAATAGCTCGAGGGCCTCGCGTATGCGACGCATGGCTTGGTCGATCGTGCGGCCCTGCGTCAGACAGCCAGGCACCTCGAGGACAGTGGCAGTCCACCAATTGGTTTCATCGCGCACGAGCTCCACCGTCAACGCGGGCTTGGATCCTTTGTTCTTCTTCCGAGTGTTGGTGGTAGCCATGTTTCTCACCGTCAAAGGCCAAGTTCGGCTCTTGGCGACCTTGCGCGCGCCGAAACACGCGCCAGGGGAGAGCCGAGGTGTTCTGCGGCCAGCGAATGTCCCTTGCTGCCTGTCACTTTCCCTTCGTGAGTCTCTTTAGCCACCCTCTGCCAAGAACCGGCTCAAGTTGACGCTCGATGACACGCAACGTTCCTGGGGCAATGTCCTCACCAGCGTGCATGGGGACCGTCGTCTCGGCCCCATCAAGTCGCACGCGAGCGTGCGAGCCCTTCTGGCGGATGACCTTGCCTCCAAGCGACACAAGGAGCCGAAGGAGCTGCTTCGGTTTCATGCCCGGCGTTTCACCCTGTGACCTTTGCCCTCGGTCTCTGGGGCGGAACAACTATCGCAATAGGCACTTCGAGCCGAGCTGTCAACCTCAGTAGACAGAATGCCGGATCTCCCGGAAGGACGATGAATGCCGCCGCGAGCTGCCGGACCTCGGGCATCTTGCGGAGCCCTCGACCACGAGCGCGCCGGGATTCGTTCTCCAGGAAAGCCCCTGCGCTATCGCGGCTCAACCGGCTTGATGCCGGGTTCACTCCTTCCGTCTGCTGCGGCTGTCGGGACACGCACCTACTGGCCCGTCCGCCTTCAAACTACCTTCCAACACTCTCCTGCGAAGTGCCCGTGAGGCCTCGAGACGTGCCCGACACCCGGTCGCCGGACGCGTCCCTACTCAGCCTTCACCTTCCCGATCACCCGGAAGTTGCGCACGTCGATCTTGTGCACCGCGCCGGAATTCCCGCGCACGCCGAAGAAGAAGTGGCGCGCCGCCTCCGGCTCGATCTCAGGCTCGATATCGAGGGTGACCGGCGGATTCTCACCGACCTGGTAGCTGAGAACGCCCTTGCTCACCGTGACGGTGTGCTTGACCCACCGCGACGGATTGAAGCCGACCGCGGGGAGCGCAGGCTGGGGCTCGGACTTCGCGCCCGCGACGATGAGGCCGTCCTTGCCCGCGAACGACGCGCCGATCCAAGCCCCCGGCTTCAGCCCGTCGCGCAGGCTCTCGGCCTCGGTCACCCAGCCGACCACCGCGCCCGCGTCGGACTTGGCCGGCAGCTCGCCGCGCAGCTCGAACTCGATGCGCGTCGCTTCGACCGGGTACTTCTCGGCGGTGAGGACGAGGTCCTCGATGGAGCCCACGGAGCCGAGCAGCCAGCACGAGAGCGTGCCGGTGCGGATGACCCAGGAGCCGTTGCCCTGCTTCAGGCTGAGCTGCCCGCGGTTTCCTCGTAGCAGGTACTCGCTCCAACCGGCGCCGACGTGCGCTGAGTTCGCGCGCTTGAAGAGGTCCTCGAAGAGAACCTTGTCGACGTAGGTGATCTCGGGGGCGGCCGCTTGAGCCTCGTCGGCCGCGGCCACGGCATCGCCTGAACCTGCGGCCTCGTCGGCAGCCTCTCCTGCTGCGGCCACGCCGTCGGGCGGAGCCGCGTCGTCGGCCGAAGGCTCGGCCTGCGGCTCGTTATCGGCGATGGCGGGCTCAGGGTCGTCTTCTCCTTGGCCACCCGGGTCATCGGCGGCCTTGCCCTCTTCGGCGGCGGGCTCGGGGCTAGCGACAGCAGGCTCGGAGTCGTCGTTGGCCGCGGCCTTCTCCGCTTCCGCGGCCGCCGCGAGCAGATCGAGAGCCGCCTTGTCGGAGCCCCCTCGCGGAACCATCGCGGCGATTCTTCCGAGCGGGCCGTCGGCGCCCCGGAACTTTTTGAGCACGAACCATCCGCCCACGGCGGTGCCGGCGACGAGGAGCAGGAGGACTCCGACCACGATTCCGATGATCAGGCCGGTGTTCGACTTCTTCATCACGGGGGCGGGGTTGGTTGACATGTCGGACTGGACCTCCTCGGCGGCGCGAGCGGGCGCGGGAGCCGCGGGTTGATCAGGGTTGGGAACCGGGGAAGGCAGAGGGCTCGTCGCGGTCGCAGGCGCTTGGGGCGTCTCGGCGGGCGACGACGCGGGGGCAGCGGCAGGGGCGGGCCGGCCCGGCTTGAGCATTGTGTTGGCGCTCTCGAGCAGGTCGGGGTCCGCAGCGCTCGCTGCGGGGGCAGCGGCAGGGGCGGGCCGGCCCGGCTTGAGCATCGTGTTGGCGCTCTCGAGCAGGTCGGGGTCCGCGGCGCTCGCCGCGGGGGCCAGGGGGATCGCTCCGGATGGGGACGCCGACGGCGGCCTCGTCTCCTGCGTCGGTTGGCTGCCGACGGGCAGCGCCGCCATCAGCGCCTTCGCCATCACCGCCGCGGTCGCGAAGCGCTCCTCCGGCTTCTTGGAGAGCGCCTGGAAGACGACCTCCTGCAGGGCCTGCGGCACGAAGCGGTCGGCCGGGAAGGGAGGGACGGGCGCGTCGCGGTGCGCGAGCAGCACCTCGAAGGCGTTGCCGCCGCGGAAGGGCAGTTGCCCGGTGAGCGCCTGGTAGAGCATCACGCCGACCGAATAGAGGTCCGCGCGGCCATCGACCTCGCGCTCGTAGGCCTGCTCGGGCGCCATGTAGAGCGGCGTGCCGAGCACCAGGCCCGCGCGGGTCTTGAAAGTCTCGTCGCTCGACTCGCGCGCCTTGGCGATGCCGAAGTCGAGCACCTTGGCGAGCTCTTCGCCCCAGGAGCCGCGCACCAGCATGATGTTCGCCGGCTTGACGTCGCGGTGGACCAGCCCGAGCTCGTGGGCCTCGGAGAGCGCGTAGAGCACCTGCGAGGCGATGGGCACGATCCGCTCGGGCGGGAAGACGCCCTCGGCGAGCGCCTCGGCCAGCGTGCGGCCGCGGATGAGCTCCATGACCATGTAGAGCACGCCGTCCTTCTCGGCCCCGTAGTCGAAGAGGGTGACCGCGGAGGGGTTGGAGAGCTTGGCGGCGATCTTCGCCTCGCGCAGGAAGCGGGCGCGCGCCTCGTCGTTTCCGTTCGAGTCGGCGCGCTGGATGACCTTGACCGCGACCTCGCGGCCGACCGGCTCCTGGAGCGCCTTGTAGACCGCGCCCATCGCGCCCGAGCCGATCATCCCGACGATGGCGTACTTGCCCCCGATGCAGCGCCCGAGGATGGCGTCGGCGGGCGCCCTGGCGTGCTCGTCCGAGGGCACGAGCACCGAGCCGTCGTCAGGGCAGCGCACGCCGAGCGTCGCCGCTGGGTCGTGGTGACCGCAGAAGTGGCAGATGAGCGGATGGCTGGACACGTGGGCTCCCCGTCAGGTTGGAAAGGGCCCGATGGTAGCCGCTGGCTCGGGAAGCTGTCCACGCGGCCTGGCCCTGCAACTCGGAGTAATCGCGGCTGTTTCTGCCGCCCGATCGCCGGACCGAGTTGCGGCCAGGGGTGAGGCCGGCTGCAGAGGAACCTGCTTGGCCCTCGCTGCCGGCTGGTCGGGTTGCGAAGTGCAAAGAGGCCTTGAGTCGAAGCTGCCGGCAGAGACAATGCTCGCATGACGACACTCTTCCCCCGATCGTTGGCGCTCCTGCTGCTCGCCGTTGCAGCGCTCTCGTGCAAGTCCGACAGCCCGGCGCCGCAGGAGACCAAGGCGGCCGAGGTGGCGCCTGCCGCGTCCGACTGGCCCGATGCGCGCGTCCTGGAGGTGGCCTCTTTCGCTCACGACGGCGCCAAGGGCTTCCTGTCGCTGAAGCACTCGCCGGCCTCCGAGGGGGCCAAGGCGAAGGTCGAGCTCGTGCTCGCTGGCCCCGGCGGCGAGAGGACGCTCTGGTCGGGGCCGGTCTCGCCCGCGGGGCGCGACGCGCTCTGGGCCGCGGGCTGGAGGCTCGCGCTCGAGCCCGGTGAGGGCGGGCGGCTCGCGGTCTCCACAGACGGCGGCGCGACCTGGCGCACCGCCTGGGAGGCGGGAGAGCACTTCTGCCCGCACGCGCGCACGCCGGGCAAGAACGGCGAGCCCGACTGGCCGAGCATGCCGTCGCGGGAGCAGTGGGCCGCCGAGGTGCTCTCCACCGCGGTCTGGGGATGCGCCGGGGAGCTCTGCAAGAGCGGCTCGAGGGCGTCGCTGCCGGTGCACTACACCCTCGGCTCGCAGGAGCTGTTGCCATCGGCGCAGCTCGAGGAGCTGCGGCGGGCGATAGCGCACGTCGAGAGAGCGGGCCTGGGCGAGCGCCGCCTGGCGATGGCGGTCTTCGGCGCGGCGCTGAGCTACCAGCACGGGCTCGAGAGGTCCGAGCTCGAAAAGCTCGCCGCGCTCGCGGTGAAGGCGCTCGCCGACGACGGGCCGCTCTCCGCCGAGGAGAGGCGCACGCTCAAGCTGCAGCTCATGCTCGCCAAGAGCGAGGCGAAGAGGCTGCCGCCCGATCAGCTCTCGCCGCGCGTGTCCATCGAGCTTGTCGCCGCGGCGGTCGCCGCCGGTCAGCCCGAGCCGGTCGGCGCGACGTCGCCCTGAAGGCGTGTCGAGGAGTCCTTCGAGCGACAACCGGCGGGCCGGTGCGCCAGCCTTCCTGCTGGCGGCCCGGTGTCTCGGGGTACCGGATACGAGGGCCCCGACTCTGCCTCCCTCGTTCCTCGAGAGGCTACGCTCGAGGTTGAGCGGAGGGCGGGCGGAGCGGATCCTGGGGCCCCAGATCCGCCGCCACGCTCTACTTGTAGTGGATCCGGCCGTCGTCGCAGACCGCCTGCAGACCGTTCCGCTCGGCGCCGTCGATCGGAATCGAAGGGGCGGAGAGGGCGAAGCGCTCGCCGGGGTTCATCCCCACGGCCGCCACGGCGAGACTGAAGGCCTGAACGCTCGCGAGTGAGTAGGGGGAGCTGCCGTCTGCGTGGGCGCCCAGCCAGACCTCGGCGCAGCTATCGGCGTCGGTGCAATCGGCGTCGGTCGCGCCGGCGGCGACGTTCCCGGTGACGAAGAGCGGGTGCGGCAGCGATAGCCTGAGGTACGGCTGGCGGCCGTCGGAGAGCCGGGCCTCGAAGGCCGAGACCGTGATCAGCATCTGCTTCTGGCGCCCGTCGCCGGGCAGGTAGTCGTTCTGGACGTAGAGGTCGAGCTGGTCGAGGCCCGAGAGGTCGAAGACGGTTCCGTCGGCGAGCTCGTAGCGGAGGGCGAGCCGGGTGCACTCCCAGCGGTAGGCGGAGGTCTCGGTTTCGATGGTGCAGTCGATGTCGAACGACGCCGCCGTCGCTGGCGCCGAGCCTGCGACGCAGGCGGCGTCCGAGCAGACCACGTCCCGGTTCGAGGGCTCCTCGGAGACTGGGGGCTCGGTCATCTCGTCCGACCCGCAAGCCGCGGCGGTGAGGACGAGGGGTAGGGCGATGCAAAGAAGCTCCTTCATGGTGTCGGACCTCATGCGTAGGAAAGCTTGGCATCATTTCCCGGCGTATGAGGGGCGCGCAACCGCGATTACGCGGGCGCCCACCGGCGGCGCGGGCGCGTCGGTCGAGATTCGCGTCCGCGAGGTCGAGCCCTCGCCGTTCGTCAGTCGGCCGGGTGGGCCGAATCCGCGGGTCGTCGCCACCCGTCGCGCCGGGTGGCGCCCTGAGCCGCGCCCCCACTCCCAACTCAGAACTCAAAACTCACGACTCTCAAAGCAACTGCCCCTGACCCTTGGGCGGTGGGCGCTTGAAGTGCTCGAAGGCGCGCGCGGTGGCCACCCGGCCGCGGGGAGTGCGCTGGATGAAGCCGAGCTGCAGCAGGAACGGCTCGTAGACGTCCTCGATGGTGTCGCGCTCCTCGCCGATGGAGGCGGCGATGGTCTCCACGCCGACCGGGCCGCCGCCGTAGAGCTCGATGATCGTCAGCAGGATGCGCCGGTCCATCGGGTCGAGGCCGAGCGCGTCGATCTCGAGCTTGTGAAGCGAGCGGTCGGCCAGCTCGCGGGTGATGCGTCCGTCGGCCTCGACCTGCGCGAAGTCGCGCAGCCGGCGCAGCAGCCGGTTGGCGATGCGCGGGGTGCCGCGGGCCCGCCGGGCGATCTCGCGGGCGCCGTCCTTGGCGGTCTCGATGCCCAGGATGTCGGCCGAGCGGTGGATGATCTTGCAGAGGTCGTCCTCGCTGTAGAAGTCGAGCCGTTCCTGGATCTGGAAGCGGTCGCGCAGCGGCGAGGTGAGCAGGCCGGTGCGGGTCGTCGCTCCGATGAGGGTAAAGGGCGGCACGTCGATGCGCACCGTGCGCCCGTGGGGGCCGGCGTCGAGGGCGATGTCGAGGACCAGATCCTCCATCGCCGGGTAGAGGTACTCCTCGGCCGTGGCGTTGAGGCGGTGGATCTCGTCGATGAAGAGCACGTCGCCGGGGGAGAGGTTGGTGAGAAACCCGGCCAGATCGCCCTTCTTCTCGATCGCCGGGCCCGAGGTGACGTGGACGCTGACGCCGAGCTCGGTGGCGATGATGTGCGCGAGCGAGGTCTTGCCCAGGCCCGGGGGGCCGGAGAAAAGACAGTGATCGAGCGCCTCGTTGCGCTTGCGGGCCGCGGCGACATAGACGCGCAGCTTCTCGACGACCGCCTTCTGGCCGATGTACTCGCCGAAGCTCCTCGGACGCAGCGAAGCCTCGAGCCGGCGCTCGTCGGCCTGGGGCTCCGGGTCGATCATCTGGTTCGGGTTGGTGTTGCCGAGCTTCCTGCGGCCCATGGGGAGTCCTGGAGCGAGTTGGGAGTTAGGAGTTTTGAGTTGGGAGTGCGGGCCCTAGCGCCTCGCCGGGGCGGGGAGGTGGAGATGGGAGCGCCGGCGTCCGGCCGGCCGCTACGAGGGTGAATGGACGATGGAATCCCCGGTTCGTCCTCGGGGTGGCGGAGCTGGAGCTCCGCCGTCCATCGCTCGCGAACCCGCTCCGCCTTCCAACCTTCGCCCCTAGCTTCGCGCCACACGCAGCGCCTCGCGAATCAGCACATCGAGCCCCGCCTCGGGCCCGGCGGCCTGCTCCGCCTGCTCGGCCACCTTGTCGGCGACCGCGGGTTTGTAGCCGAGGTTGACCAGCGCGTTGACGAGGTCGCTGCGCTGCCGGCCTGCCGGCGCCGCGCGGAGCGGACCCCTTCCTGCCGGCGCGAGGGCCAGGTGCTCGACCTTCTCCTTCAGCTCGACGACGAGCCGCTCGGCGGTCTTCTTGCCCACCCCGTGCAGCTTGCCCAGCCGCGTCAGATCGCCCGAGTGGATCGCGTGGGCGAGCTCGGCTGGCTCCATTCCGGAGAGCACGTTGAGCGCGACCTTTGGCCCGACCCGCGAGACCGAGGTGAGCAGCAGGAAGAGCTCCTCTTCGGCCGCGGAGGTGAAGCCGTACAGGTCGAGCGCGTCCTCGCGGACGATGGTCTGGATGCGCAGCTTCGTCGGCTGGCCCTCGGCGGGCAGGCGGGCCATCGAGCGCAGCGAGACGAAGGCGCGGTAGCCGACGCCGTTGACGTCGATGACCACCTCGTCGGCGCGCTTCTCGTCGACGAGGCCCTTGAGCGATGCGATCACGAGCGCCTCACTATCTGGAACCCGCCGCGCGGCTTGAGGCTCATCGGCGAGTGGTTCAGGTGGCAAAGGGCGACCGCCAGAGCGTCGGCGCAGTCGGCGCGTTGCACCTTCTCGAGGCCGAGGATGGTGCAGACCATCCGCGTGACGGTCTCCTTGCCCGCGGCGCCCGAGGCGCCCACGGCGCGTTTCACAGAGGCGGGCGGGTACTCGTACACGTCCAGGCCGGCCTGCGCCGCGGCGAGCAGCGCCACCCCGCGCGCGTGGGCGAGGACGATGGCCGAGCGGGCGTTCTTGGCGTGGAAGACGCCCTCGACGGCGACCTCGTCGGGACGGTGGACCCGGATGATTTCGGAGATGTTGTCGTAGAGGTAGACGAGCTTCTGCGGCAGCTCGCCGTAGTCCTTGGGCTCCAGCAGGAAGTGCGCGAGGTGGACGTGCCGGCTCCCATGGCGCTCGACCAGGCCGAGGCCGAGGTACTGGGTGCCGGGATCGATTCCGAGGACGCGCATCAGGTTGCCGGGCTCCATGCTGAACAGGCGAACAGACTCGCCCATCTCGACGGGCGGGTAAAGTCGGCTGTGTAACACACAGGCGTAGGCTCGGCGCCGCGACCCGAACCGGGCGGCGCGGTGCGCCGGCGGGCCCGAAACGAGGCTCAGAAAACGAGCCGATGGCCCTGTGGGCCTCCAGGATGGCCCAGGACGCGATGAGGCGTGCCAGCCCTACTCAAACAGGGCTGGCTGGCAACGGGGCCAGCAAGGGCCCGCCAGTGGCCCCGGAGAGGCCTTTCCGGGCGTGCGTGTAAGTCCGTTAAAACACAAAGAAATTCGGCTGGGATTCTGCCGGTCTCGCGAGGTCGCGGCGAGCGGAGCCGGGGCGGCGAGAGAGGAGGCGCCTCGCGGGCCGGAAGCCGGGAATCCCCAACTCGGGACAGCACGCCTCGGAAAGTCGGGCCTTCGTGCCGGCCGCCGGCCGCCGGGAACGCCAGCGCGAAGGCTGGGCTCCGGGTCTCGGCGGGCGCCTTGCTGTGCCCGCCAACCAACCTGCGACTGGCTCGGGCTGCCGACTCTCGACTAGCGCCTCGTCCCCTCGGTCCAGAGCGCGGCGAGCTCGAGCTCGATCGCTTCGAAGGGCTCGGCGCGCACCACCTCGTCGCCCGCGTGAACCGCCACGACGACCCAGCGGCCTTCTTCGAGCCGCATGACCTCCAGGGTCCGCGCTCTCGGATCGAGCAGCCACAGGTGCCTGACCCGCTCGCGGGCGTAGATCTTGGATTTCACCGCCCGGTCGATAGCGCTGGTGGAGGGCGAGACGACCTCGCAGACCCAGTCGGGCGCGAGGTCGAAAGCAGGGCTGTCCGGAAGAGCAGGCAAGCGCTCGCGTCGCCAGCCAGCGAGGTCGGGCACCAAGACGTCGCTGCCGAGGTGCAGCTCGGGTTCGTCGAGGAGCCACCATCCGCCCGGACCATGGTCCCCGTGGTGGAACGGAGGTCCGAGCTTCATTCCGAGGGAAGAGGACGCGACCGCATGCCAGACCGCCGGCCGTGGGCTCACGACCAACTCGCCCGCCAGGATCTCGCCGACGAGGTTCTCGGGGAGCGCCGCGATATCCGCCAGCGTGGCGCCCTTCTTGCGAATCGGGTTGACCATGGCCTCTCAAGAATAGGCCTGCGCCTCGTCGGACGCCCGGTGGTCACTCGGTTTCCTGCCGTCATGACGGAAGCCGAAGGCGGCCCGGGCACGCTACCGTCCGACCGAGCGGCGCCAGGATTCCCGGGTGCAGGGCCTTCGTGCCGGCCGCCGGCAACCCTCGCATCGGCCGCGCCCCTGCTCGATTCCTGGCCGGGCACATTGCTATGCGCCCCTCGCACGCTGCTCTGCCTCTCTGGCGCTCGAAGAGACTCGCACGAACTCAGGGGCGCGCCTTCGGCAGTTGCGAATCGCATCAGGTCGCCCGAAGCCCACGCGAAGCCAGCTCGCCGGTTGGTCAGCTCGGCATTTGAGAGGGAAATGGGCGCAGCGCGCGTCCGTGAAGCTGAGCTGCGAGGCCCCGACCCGCCTCTCCTACGCCCCAGACCGTCGCCTACCGCTTCGCCACGAAGCTGTAAGGCGGCCAAGGTCCGCTCAAGTAGCTGCCCGTCGCCTCATCGCCCATCCGTTCAAACGCCGAGCGAAACGCCTCGACCCGCTCTCTGGGGACGAGGAAGGCGAGTGAGAGCGCACCTTGTGGTCTCGCCCCCCGCGCGGCGAGCTGGTCGGCGCCGGCCCCGGCCTCGAGCCGCAGCTTGCCGTCGGCTCCCACGATCAGCCGCAGCGGCGCCGGCAGCTCGACCTCGAGCCGGGTGAACAGGCCCTGGAAGGCGCGCCGGTAGCGCTCGACAGGCCCTTCGTCGGGCGGCAGGTGCTTGGCGCGGGCTTCGAGGTAGGCGCGCCCCGAGCCCGGCGCGGCTGGTGTCTTGGTCGTCGGCCTTCGTTCGCTCCTCGGCTTGCTCTGGCTGGCGGCCGACGGGCCGAAGACCACGCGGATGCCCATCTCGACGCAGCCCTCGATCTCTTTCAGTTGTGCCTCGAAGACCGCGGCGCGCTCCTCGAGGAAGCGGCAGACCTCTTCCCGGGACTCGAGCACCGAGCCAAAGCGCATCGGGATGACGCTGCGGTCGGCGAAGTACGCCTCGACGACGCGCTCATAGGCCTGGACGCGCTCGAGCGTCGGGACGAGCGGGGCGGCGGCGATCGAGGAGGTCGCCGCGCAAAACCGGCCGCGCGAGACGAGCCCGACCGGGCGCGCGTCGACGCCCCGCAGCCTGCGCAGTCGCTCACGCTCCGAACCGAGGAATACGCAGTAGAGCAGCCGCTTCACGGCTCCGGCTCGTCGAGCCCCGGGGTGAAGCTGAACGGGGGAAACGGTCCTGCAGCGTGAAGCACGAGACCCCGCTCAGCCAGCCCGCCGCCTTGCTGTTCGACCTCCGCGAGGAACGCCTTCACGCCGGGCCTGGGGACGAGGAAGGACCAGTTGAGCACCATCTCGCCTGGGGATTCGCCTGCGCCGGCCGGCAACAGCCTGCGCTCGGCGAGCTCGAGCGCGCGGCGCGCCAGCACGTCCTTGAGCCGCGTCGAGGTCTCGCCGAGCCAACCGCTCACCTTGGTGTCCGCCTGCGCGCGCAGCTTGCGCTCCTGCATGTAGCGCATGCCGGGTGAAGCCGAGAGCGCCGCTGCGCCACCTTTCGTGAGCTCTTCTTCGACGAGGCGCTCCTGGGCCTGGTTGCGATCGAGGTAGCCCTTCACGCCCCACTCCTCGGCGTCGAGGGTCCTATCGAGAAAGGCGCGGATGACGTCGTGGTGCCTGACGAGCAGCGCCTCGACCAGGTCGAGCGAGGAGAAGATGGTCCCGAAGCGCGCGGGGAAGACCGGCGAGTGGCGGGCCGCCTCTTCGGTGACTTGCTCGTGGCGCAGCGCCCGAGGCGCGAGCCAGCCGAGGTCCTGGAGCTGGGCCTCGGCGCGAGGGCCCGTGAAGTCCTCGAGCGACACCTCGCTCAATACGGCGACCAGATCGCCCCGACTGTGCTGCAGCAGCCGACTGCCCGGCTCGAGCCCCTCGATCTCGAGCTGCGACGGCAGGAGGTCCGACCGAGCGAAGCAGAAGAGGTAGGCCGCTTTGCCAGGAGACATGTCCGAATCCCTCCACGCGCCTCTTCAGCGCCGCGGGCTCGCGCGCTCGCGCACCTGTCCGCGTACCTGAGCGAGCGCCTGCTCGAGGTCTGTCGGCTCGACCAGCACCAGGCCCTGCGCGGCCTCGCCGGCCTCCACCACCCGGCGGATAGCGCTCAGGGCTGCGCTCGCGCAGACCGCGGCGATGTCCGCGCCGGTGAGCCCCTCGCTGCCCGCCGCCAGGCTCGCGAGGTCGACCCCTTCGGCAAGAGGCTTGCCTCGCAGGTGGACCGCGAAGATCTGCGCCCGGTCCTCTTCCTTGGGCGGAGGGATCTCCACAACCGTCTCCAGGCGCCCGGCGCGCAGCAGCGCGGGGTCGAGCAGGTCCGCGCGGTTGGTCGCCCCGAGGACCAGCACGCCCTTGAGCTCTTCGATGCCGTCCATCTCGGTGAGGAACTGGCTGATGACCCGCTCGGTGACATGGGTGTCGCCGGCCGCCCCGCCGCGCTTGGGGACGAGGGCGTCGATCTCGTCGAAGAAGACGATGCAGGGCGCCGCTTGGCGCGCCTTGTGGAACACCTCACGCACCGCGCGCTCGGACTCGCCGACGTACATCGAGAGCAGCGCCGCGCCCTTGATGGAGATGAAGCTCACCCCGCTCTCGGTGGCCACGGCCTTGGCGAGCAGGGTCTTGCCACAGCCAGGGGGGCCGGTCAGCAGGATGCCCTTGGGCGGCCGGACGTTGGCCCTCGCGAAGAGCGCTTCGTAGCGCAGCGGCCACTCGACCGCCTCGATGAGCTCCCGCTTGACCGGCTCGAGCCCCCCCACGTCGCTCCAGCGCACGTCCGGGACCTCGACGAACACCTCGCGGATGGCCGACGGCTCGATGTCGTGCAGCGCCGCAAGGAAATCGTCCCGGCGCACCTCGAGCCGCGCGAGCAGCTCGGCCGGAACCGCCTTCTTCGACAGGTCGAAGTCGGGCAGCAGCCTGCGCAGGCAGATCATCGCCGCCTCGCGGCAGAGCGCCTCGAGGTCGGCGCCGACGAAGCCGTGGCTGATGGCGGCGAGCGCGGCGAGGTCGACATCGGGGGCAAGCGGCATCCCGCGGCTGTGGATCTCGAGGATCTCCCGGCGCCCGTTCTTGTCGGGGATGGGGATGGCGATCTCGCGGTCGAAGCGGCCCGGCCTGCGCAGCGCGGGGTCGAGGGCGTTGGGGATGTTGGTCGCCCCGATGACCACCACGCGCTCGCGTCGCTGGAGGCCATCCATCGAGGCGAGGAGCTGGGCGACGACCCGCTTCTCGACGTCTCCGACCACCCGCTCGCGGGGCGGGGCGATGGCGTCGATCTCGTCGATGAAGACGATGCTCGGGCTCTTGCGGGCCGCCTCCTCGAAGATGCCGCGCAGGTGCGCCTCGCTCTCGCCGTAGAACTTGTGGATGACCTCCGGGCCGCTGACGCTGAAGAAGCTCGCTTCGGTCTCGTGGGCGATGGTGCGGGCGATGAGGGTCTTGCCGGTGCCCGGCGGCCCGTGGAGCAGCACGCCCTTGGGCGGGTCGATGCCGAGCCGGGCGAAGACCTCGGGGAAGCGCAGCGGCAGCTCGATCATCTCGCGGATGCGCTGGAGCTGCGGCTTGAGCCCCCCGATGTCCTCGTAGGACATTGTGTGGACCGGCTCGAGCTCCTCGGTCGGGCCGAACACCAGGCGCGTCGTGTGGTGGATGAGCACCGGCCCGGCGGGCACGGTCCTGGCCACCCGAAAGTCGGCCGCGTGGCGTCCGAAGAGCGCGGCCCGGATGCGGTCGTTCTCGACGACCGCGAGCCCGTCGAGGATTCCGGCGATGTACTGCAGGTCGCGGTCCGAAGGCCGCGCGTCGAGCGGGGCGAGGACCACCTGCTGTCCCGGCGGGCAGTCCCTGCGGCGCACCGTGACGAGCTCGTCGAGGCCCACGCCGGCGTTGCCGCGGGTGATCCCGTCGAGCTGCACCCTCGACTGACCGCGTGCCTGCTTGTAGGCGAGCATGGCGCGGCAATAGGTGCGCCGCTTGCCGCTCACCTCGAGGATCTCGCCGGTCGAGGCGCCGAGACGCGCGAGGTCCTCGGGGTCGAGGCGAGCAAAGCCGCGGCCGACGTCCTTGCTGAGCGCTTCGGTGACGCGAAGCTCGAGCTGTGGGGTCTCGGCAGCCTGCCCGGCCATGCGCCCCCCCCCTCGCTGCCGCGCGTCAGGGGCGCGGCTTCACGGCGCTGATCTCGATGATCCCGTTCTTGCAGGAGACCTCGAGCCCCTCGCGCTCGATGCCCTCGGGCACCTCGATGGACTTGCGGTATTTGCGCTCGCCACGTTCGGCAGAGAAGGTGAGCGTGCGGTCGCTCAAATTGACGATCAGGTCCTCGGGCTCGATCCCCGGCATCTCGGCCACGACGAGCAGGCGGTCCTCCTCGTCGAAGACGTCGACCAGAGGCTCGCGCACCTCCTCGACCACCGACCGGCCGGTCGCCTTGTCGCGCCTCACGTTGCCGAACGGCTCGACCTTGAAGTCTTGCGGGCCGCCGCCGACCTTGACCGAGAAGCCGTAGACGCCCTTGGCCGCCTTGGGGCCTCCCTCGCGTCCGGGCGTCTCAAAGGAGCCGGTCTTCGAGAGCTCCTTGCCGGTCTCGGCCAGCTTCTCGAGCTCACCGAGCAGGTCGGTGAGGCCGCCGAGGAAGCCGGGACGGGGCTTGCGCTCTTGCTTGTCCTCTTTGCTCATCGGCTCTCTCCAGACGATCGAAAGCTGCCCATTCGCCCCCCTGATGCCAGCAATTCGGCGCGCGCCACCGGCCTAGCGCGGCTCGGGCTCGGGCTCGGGGCTGAGCGCCTCCTCGATCCTCCGCACCCGCTCCTCGAGCCCGCTCTCGGGCTGGGGCTGCTTGGGTTTGCCGCTGAAGGCCGGAGTGTTCGTCCACCAGTCGAGGCCGATCTCCCGGGCCTTGTCGACCGAGACGATCACCAGGCGAATCTGCAGCGTGAGCACCTCGATGTCGGCCAGCAGCAGCTTGATGTCGCCGGCGATCACGATTCCCTTGTCGAGGACCCGCTCGAGCACGTCGGCGAGGTTCGAGCCCGCCGCTGGGGCGCTGAGCGGGCCCCTTGATGTCTGCCGCTGATCGGCCATCGCTGCCGCCCCCTTCCTCTAGACGAGCTTTCCCAACGGACCGAGGTCCAGGTTGAGATCCTCGTCCTCCAGCCCGAACTCCTTTGCCAGCCGCTTGAGCTCCTCTGCCTGCTTCATGAGCGCGACTCCCAGCCGCTCGACCTCTTCGTCGCTCAACGAGCCCGCCTCCATCCGGCGCACGGCCTGCCGCTCGAGCAGCTCGTGGAGGAAGTTGATGAGCGCCAGGACAAGCTGCGCGACGCCGTTCCGGGTGCTCTCGGGGTCGAGGTTGACGCGGCCGCCTTCGCCGAGCCGCGCCTTCGGAGCGCCGGCCTTCGTGCCGGCGTCTGTGCCGGCCGTAGAGCCCGCGGGCTCCGAGATCGCTGCCACCCGCGCCCTCGCCGGAGCGCCGGCCTTCGTGCCGGCGACTGCGCCGGTCGCGGAGTCGGACCGCGTCGCCTCTCGCGCCCGCCGCGTCGCCTCGGATTCGCGCTCGCCGCGGGAAGTGCCCGAGGTGCTCGGTTGCTTGCGCGCTGCGCTTCTCTCCCGCCTCTCGCTCACCGCCGCCTCGCCTCACTCGCCGGCGCCTCCAGGGTGGGCGCCAGCGCATCACTCGTTCCCAGGGCAACCTGCAGCTCGAGGCGCACCAGGTCGATGTCCGCCACCGCGATCACCACCTCCCCGGCGATGACCGCTCCTTTGCCGAGCACACGGTCGAGGATTTCGACCAGCGAGACGTGCTCGCCCAGGTTGCGTTCAGACGCGGGCATCCCGGTGGTCTCCTCGCTGCGCCCCTGAATAGAGGGCGCCCCCGAGCTTCTCGAGCCTCTCCAGCCCCCGCGGCTCCGGCCCGCGGAAGACGACGGTGGGCCTGGTCGCAAGGCTGCGCGCGAGCTCCTGCTCGATGTCCCGCTCCTGGCCTGCGCGCCGGGCGCAAAACTCACACTCGCTGGGCGGGGTCCTCAGGTTGAGGAAGAGCACCGGCACGCTGACGCCGATGCGCCCGCAGGCCGAGAGCAGGTCCCGGGTCTCCTCGAGCGCCATGCGCGTGGGGATGCTCACCGCGTACAGCGCCGCCCTCGCCGGATCGCGCAGCAGCGCCCGGAAGCCGTGCAGCTCTCTCGAGAGCTGGACCAGGCGCTCGGCCATCGATGGCATCCGCAAGACCTCCCGGTACTTGAGGAAGAGCTCGAAGAAGGCCTTGAGCCAGTCATCGACGAGCTGCGGCATCTCCAGCAGCCGCACGAGGTGCCCGGTCGGCGCCGAGTCGAGGATCAGCAGCTCGTACTCGGCGAGGAAGCCCATCGCGTCCGTCACCGCCATGATCTCGTCGAGCCCGGGCGGCGCCAACTCGATGAGCCGCTCCATCACCGCCCGGTCGAAGGGCGCGTCGAAGCTGCCGAGCAGCGCGCCGAACAGCTCGTCTATCTCCTGGCAGTACTGCCTCTTGAGCGCCTCGAGATCCGCGGCGGCGTCCATCTCCAGGGCCACCAGCCCTGCGGTCACCGCCGTCATCTGCGGCCCGACCGGCCTGTCGAGGCAGTCGGCGAGGGAGTGCGCCGGGTCGGTCGAGAAGAGGAGGATGCGGCGCTGTGGCGCCTCGCGGGCGAGCCGTATCGCGGTCGCGCACGCCAGCGTCGTCTTGCCGACCCCGCCCTTGCCCGCGAAGAGCAGCAGCCGCGAGGTCGGCGGGGGCAGCGGCGCGGGATGGGCGGCGAGCGCCGCGGGTTCCGGGATCTCGAGAGCGGCCACGGAGGCCCGCGGTTCGAGCGGCGTGACCTCGTCCCAGAACGACTCGAGCTCCCGGCCGCGAAGCTCGGTCGCCCGCAGCGTCGCGCCCCACAGCGTGCGCCCCCGGAAGATGCTGGGCAGCCGGCTCAAGGTGCGCGTCTGTTGCGGGCGCGTCCCCGCGCAGTCCGCGCACCCGGTCGCGGGCACGAGCATGTTCACCACGAGCTCGTCGGCCGCTATCCCCAGGCGCGCCAGCTCGCCGAGCAGCGCTGCGGTCTCTCGAACGCTGAGCTCTTCGGCGATCATCACCGGGACGAAGCGGCAGCGCTGCCGGTCGTGCAGCAGATCCTCGGCCGTGGAGATGGACTCGCTCAGCTCGTCGAGGAAGCCATCGACCTCGTCGGGCCGGTAGGCCCGCGCGAAGAGCTGCTTCATGTAGCGGTGCTTGGCCAGCAAGGTGTCGAGCACGTCGACCCAGCCCCTCAGCAATTCGGGCATCGCCAGCAGGCGCAGCGTGTGGCCGCTGGGCGCCGTGTCGACGACGAGGCACTCCTCGCCGCTGGCCTCGTGGGCCCGCCGTGCGAGGTCCAGGAAGCCGAACAGCTCGTCCATGCCGGGCAGCGAGAGCGACAGGAAGCGGTCGATGTCCTCGCTGTCGAGGAAGGTTCCGCGGTCGGCGATGACCTTCAGGTGCCCGCCGTGCCGGCGGCGGAAGGACTCGAGGTGCTCCCGCGCGTCGAGCTCGATAGCCTCGAGGTTGGCGGGCACCGGGCGCTGCGCCAGGCTGTCCTGGAGCGAGTGGGCAGGATCGGTGGAGATGAGCACGAGCCTCTTGTCGGGAAACCGCCGCGCGAGCGCGAGGCTGGCGGCCACCGCGCAGGTCGTCTTGCCGACCCCGCCCTTGCCGCCGAAGAGCAGCAGCCGCAGCTCCCCGCTCGACAGGAAGCCCGGCCCGCTCATCGCTCCTCCCCGGGCGGCGCCGGAGGCGAAGGGCCCTCGCGCATCTTTTTGATCTCGTCGAGTCGGTCGAGCAGCTCTTTCTCCCGCGCGTCGAACTCGGCCTCGGTGATCCGCCCGGTCTCGAGCTGCATGTACAGCTCGCTCAGCTCCGAGCGGGTCTGGCGCTGGCGGCTCTCGAGCTCGTCCATCGTGGCCTGGTGGATCTTCTTGAAGACCCACCAGACGCCCTTGAACGGCGCGGCGATGAGGTCGTCGATGATCAGCATGGCTGTCGCGTACTCCCCCTCAACCCGGCTCCCCCCCTGCGGTCACCTCGAGCCCAAGTCGCGAGGACCCGGGCGTAGGCTCTCGAGGGACGAGAAAGCCGGAGTCGAGAGGCCCTCGACTTCGGCCTGCCCCGAGCCTGCCGAGGGGCTCGGGCTGACCGGTCATCGCTCCAAGGATTCTTCGACACATCTTCAGGCCTCGCCGGCCCTCCTGCTTCATGCCTCGCCGGCCATCGGGGCCGTCAGGTGCATGTCGACGAAGTCGTAAGGCGGGAATGGCCCGACCTGCTCGAGAACGAAGGTGTCGGGGAAGAGCGCGGCCGCCGATTCGACGGCCGCTTCGAACTCCTCCCGCTTGTCCTTGGGGACCAGGACGGCCAGATCGACGAGCTCGCTCTCGTTGCGCGGAGGGTTGCGCTTGCTGTCGATCCCGAAGTCGCCCAGCGCCTGCACGAGCCTCTCGGCGTACTCGTCACGCATCGAGCCGAGCACCGCGTCGACCTTCTGGCCGAGGTCGATCTTCTCCTCCCGAGTCAGCTCCCGGCCGCTTTCGGCGGCCCGGTCGCGCTCCGCGCGCAGCTCTGGGCTGCTGGCGATGAGGAACTCGAAGAGGTTGGGCTTGGAGGCGCGGTAGGTCAGGCGCACGCCCATCTCGATCTTGCCTTCGACCCGCTTCATCTGCTGCGAGAAGTCCTCCTGGTAGCGGTCGAGCAGCTCGCGCACCCCCGCGCCGCTCTCGGCGACGGTGCCGAAGGCGACAGGCAGCACCGCCGGGCTGGAATCGATCACCTGGTCGAGCACCCGCTGGTGAGCGGCGAGCAGCCGGCGCTCCGGGCGCAGCTCCTCGCGCGTCGGCACGTCGCTGACCACCGCGGTCAGCTCTCCGCCTTCGATGCCATAGACCTTGCCCTCCTCGACGCCGGAGAGCTCGCCGAGCTTCTCCGGAGCGGCGGCCTTGGGCACGACCGCGTACAGATAGGTTCCGCCCTCCTCTTTCCTCGCCATCGGTCACCTCCGCATCGCCTGCCGGCGCTCGGGTTCACCCGCGCCCGAGCGCCTGCAAACTGCTCTCAAACCCTTAGGCCGGGGTTGCGGCCGTCGCCGTCGCGGCGACCGCGTCCGCGTAGCGCAGGTAGGTGTCGACCGAGGCGATCACCACGCGTGCTTGGATGGTGATGATCTCCAGGCCGACCACCGCGACGCGCACCCAGGCGTCGATAACGATTCCCTTGTCGAGGATGACCCCGATGACATCGGCCAAGCCGCCGCCACCCTGCGTGCCTCCAGACCTCTGGACCTCCGCCACGACAGCACCTCCCGCGCTCCTGCTCGTGCCTCGAGCGCCTCCCGCCCGGAGACCTTTCGTCCAGCTCTTCGGAAACCGGCCAGATCGCCGGCCGCTCGCAGCGAGCCAGCCGAACGTTTCGCCGTTGCATTGCTCTGACAATTTGGTGGCGCGGAGATCGTCTCGGCAATGACACGCCAGCGATCGGCCCGAACCCACGTCGGCAGCGGGGCGGGGAGCCCGCGTGCCTTCCTGCGCCCGGCGCGCGCCGGACCGAAAGCCTCGTCTCAGGCGAGGTGACCCCTCGGGCGCCTATTCATTTTCCCGAGCCTTCGCAGCGCTTAACTCAAGCAGGAGGGCCGAAGACATGGACAGACAGGACGAGCAGAGACCTGTGCAGCCAGCCGGCAGCGAGCCCGAGCGGTCAGAGGATGCGAGCGCCCGGATCGCCGAGTTGGAGCGCGCGCTGGAGAGCACCCGCGCCTCGCTCGAGCGCATCAAGCGCGCCTCGAGCGCAGAGGGCGCACCGGCCAGAGCGCCCGAGGCCGAGGGCGAAGCGCCTGAGCGCGAGGGGCTGCAGGAGCCCGGCGAGGTGGAGCAGCCAGAGGCGCAGGCCGCACAAGAGGAGCAGGAAGAGGGGCGGGTCGAGGAGGAGGCCGAAGAGGGCGAGGAGGAGAGCGCCGTGCTCTTCGACGGCACCAAGGAGTCGATGAAGGCCTGGAAGAAGGTCGGCTCGGGCGAGCTCGAGCACCAGGACGACGCGCTGCGGATGATGCCCGGGAACGACCGCGGTCTTGCCTACTACACCGCCGGGCGCTTCGACGATTTCCGGCTCAAGGCACAGTACCGGCTCGACAAGCCGGATCTGGCGACCAGCCTCGTCGTGCGCTTCCTCGACCCCGAGAAGCCCGTGGCCGAACGGGAGCATCCGGAGAGGAAGCACCACTACGACAACCAGGCCTACGTCGCGGTCCACACCGGCTTCGAGGTGAGCCTGGGGACTGGTCTCGGGGGCGACGCCGGGACCTTGGTCGGCATCCCTTTCGGCGACGCTCCGGGTAGCCAGGCCCACCCGGCGACGGCTGAGGTGAAGGCCGGCGAGTGGAACGAGATCGAGATCGAGGCTCGCGGCGACGACTACACCGTGCGCCTCAACGGCGTGGAGACGGCGCGTTTCACCAACACCGATTCCTGGCGCGGCCGGCTTGCGGCTTCCGGGACGGAGGCGGGCCACGTCGGGATCCTGATGGGGGCGCAGCCCCAAGCCGGACGTCCGGCAGCGCGGCAGATCGGCCCGTTGCCCCCGCCGATCTCGGGACCGATTCTTCCGGGCCGCAAGCCCAAGGGACCGGACGCCGCGGGCCTTTCGGTCCGCCGCGTCGAGCTGCAGGAGCTCCCGAGCAAAGCAAAGGCTGAGGCGGCCAGGAAAGAGCGCGTCCGAAGGGACCTGGCGGCGCTCCATCAAGAGGTGAAGGGCGCCATCGCCCGGCTGACGGCCAAGGACAAGGGGCTCGAAGGAGCGCTCAAGAAGGCCTATGGCTACGCGGTGCTTCCCGCGGTGGGCCGGGCGAGCTTGGTGGTCGGCGCGGCGCGCGGCTACGGCGAGGTCTTCGAACGGGGCAAGCCCATAGGCTTTACCCGGGTCACCCAGCTCACCGTCGGCGTGCAGGTCGGAGGGCAGACCTTCACCCAGCTCATCCTCTTCGGCTCCAAGGAGTCGCTGGAGGCCTTCAAGCGCTCGCCGCTGGGGTTCAACGGCAACCTCTCGGCGGTCTTCATTCGAGGCGCCTCGGGCACGAGCAACTTCAAGGACGTGACCGCCCACGCCTACTCGCGGGGCGGGATGTTGCTGGAAGCCTCGCTCGGCGGGCAGAAGTACCGGTTCCTGTCAGAGCCCGAAGCCATCGAGGAGCTCGCAAAGCAAGCCGAGCCTCGCAAAGTGAAGACCCGGCTCGCGCGGGCTGGACGGCGGGCCACGGGCTTCGTCGGCAAGCTCTCGGCGAAGGCAGACGACTTCCTCAAGAAGCACGGGGCAGAGTGAGGTGGCAGATGCGACTGAGCGTCGGGGGGATTACACGGCGCATCACGGGCCGCTGGGGAAAGGCGAAGGGCAAGAAGGGCGCGGGGGCCATCTCCCGTCCGCTGCCAAAGCTGCTCGGGGCGCTGAAGAAGGAGTCGGCGGTCAGCCAGGAGCTGCACCAGGAGGTGCTCGGGGCGCTGCGCCACATGCAGGCGAAGGATCCCAGCCTCGAAAAAGCGCTCAAGGATGCCTACGGGTACGCCGTCCTGCCGAACGTCGGCAAGGCGAGCGCGGTGCTCGGGGGCGCCTTCGGCATGGGAGAGGTGTTCGTGCGCGGCAGGGTCATCGGGTATGCGGCGGTGGTGCAGATCACCATCGGCGTGCAGGTCGGCGGGCAGACCTACCATGAGCTCCTCCTGTTCGACAGCCGCGAGGCCCTGGATGCGTTCAAGCAGAGCAAGGTCTCCTTCGCGGCCAATGCCTCGGCGGTGATGGTCTCGGCGGGCGCGGCGGCCACCGCGGGCAAGCGCGGGACGCGCGTCTTCGTCCACCCGGAAGGCGGGATGGGGATCGAGGCGGGGATAGGCGGGCAGAAGTTCATCTTCAAGCCGGCGGCGCTCGGTCGGCTCAAGACCTCCGAGCCGAAGGCCACCGCGCGCCAGGCGGCCAAGTTCGGGGCTCCGCCGACCCCGCCGTCGAAGGGGCTGCACCTGCCCGAGCTGACGAAATCGTAGGCACAGAGCGGATGCCCGCCCTCGGAGCGCTCGCGGAGCCCAGGTGTGGCTCCGCGCTCGAGGGCGGCGCTGCCGGACCCGGTTGCCGGCGCGGTCGACCTCCAGAGGCGTCGGAGAATCACCCCCAGCCTCGGCCCGCCACCCGCTCACCCCGAGCGTAGCCTCCCGAGGAACGAGGGAGGCGGAGTCGAGGGGTCCTCGACTTCGGCCTCGCAAGCTCGACCTCCGCTCGGGCCCACCGGTCCTCGCTCGAAGGATTCTTCGACACCTCGTCAGTGCTCGGCGCCGCTTGATTCCTCGAGCCGGAGGATTCCGAGGACGCGGTCGGTGCGGCCGGCTGGCACAGGCTCGTTCGCTGACTGTGGGCGAGCGCTATCGGGCGGCCAACCCGCGGCGCACCATGAACTCGACCGGCCGGTTCATGTTCACCGGCGTCAGCTTCACCTCCGGGTGCGCGCTCGCCCAGACCCGGAACAGCTCGTCGACGAAGCTTTGGCCGACGCCCTTGACGTTGTGGAAGTCGAGCTCGACCTCGGAGAACTTCTCGAGCCCGCGGACGAGCCTCTTGGCCTCGGCGCGCGAGACGAAGCGCGTGCGGATCGAGAAGAGGCGGATGGAGGTGCGGGTCTTCGTGAAGCGGTAGTCCTCCGAGTACTCGGCGAAGAAATGCTCGAGCGGTTGGGTGGCCGAGCGATCGATCTCGAACCGGACGCGCGTGCCGTCGCGGGTCGGGCGGCCCATCAGCGCCATGTCGGGCAGCGAGTTGTCGACGACCCAGCCGAGCCCGGCGCTGTCGAGCTCGAAGAGGGTCGCGGCCTTGGAGACGAAGAAGATGCCCTCGCCGAAGTGGCTCGCGGGCGAAGTGGTCACCTTGCCCTTCGAGAGCTCGAGGATCGCTTCGGCCGGCTCGGCGAGCCCGAGCGCGGTCTGCACCTTTTGAAAGACGCCGACGCCCTGGTCGATGATCTCGAAGCCGACGCGCCGCTCGTTCGACTCGACGGAGACCGAGAGCTGCTCCGAGCCCGAGTGCTCGATGGCGTTGTCGAGCATGGCGGTGAAGGCGTGGCGCGCGATCGACTCTGCCTCCTCGGTCACCTGAGGCCCGGTGAAGAGCGGGGTTGCGAGCTTCGACCAGACCTCGTCATCGCCCAGGCCGGCGCACTTGAAGCGCAGGTGCTTCGCCGGCTCGATGCGGCGCACGTAGCGCAGGGCGCAGCCGGCGCCCTGGGAGACGATGTCGCCGCGCGCCAACGCTCTTCGTAGATGCCGGTTGACCGATTCGCGCGAGAGCTTCGCTGCGCGGGCGATCTCGCCGCTGCTCGCGCTGCCGTACAGGTCGAGCAGGCGGCTGATGATCGGCCAGAGATCGCGTCGGGGCATGGCTTGAGGTCCGTGGCGAGAGAAGCAGGAGAGCGTCAATACAGAGGGCGTCAATCGTCAATCCGCAACTGAGCCAGCGTCAATGGGGAAAGCCACGAGCGTCAGGACGAAAGCTCAAGATCGTCAACGCGGAGTGCCAGAGCGCCCGGTCGTAAATCGATCAGCGTCAATACCTGAACCGGCAAGCGTCATGATGAAGGAACCGAGCGTCAATACATCGAGTGCCGAGCGTCAGGACGAAAGGACCGAGCGTCAATAGGTCGAGTGCCGAGCGTCAGGACGAAAAGGACCAGCGTCAATAGGTCGAGGGCCAAGCGTCAGGACGAAAAGGACCAGCGTCAATAGGTCGAGGGCCAAACGTCAGGACGAAAAGGACCGAGCGTCAATAGGTCGAGGGCCAGGCGTCAGGAGGAAACGACCGAGCGTCA
>ENA-UOOR01001432-UOOR01001432.1-fermentation-metagenome-genome-assembly--contig:-NODE-1432-length-28135-cov-13.168875_pt1 | contig 28135 bp, 22 predicted proteins | sample MGYA00245780_ERZ724029 | MGnify/ENA primary metagenome ERZ724029 (study PRJEB28704, sample SAMN03018315) | fermentation metagenome | biome: anthropogenic terrestrial biome; feature: soil... | reverse complement strand
TATTCTTAATCTATAATTAATTCATCATATAAATCCTGAAAAATAATTGTTTCAGGCATTTCGGCAGAATGTTGTGCAATACTTTTTTCAGCCATATTTCTGTAATTATACTCATCATCTTCTTTACAAGGAAGATGATTCAGAATCAAGAGCTCAGGAGCTATTTTTTTTACGAAATTCCTGCCGGGTGTTGATGCTGTTATAATAAACGGTGCAACAATTACATCAATATCAAAACTTTTCAATACATTAATCAATTCTGGTTTTGTATAGTCCGCATCGCCTAAATATAATATATTTTTATTATTGATGTTAATAATAAATACATAATGCTCAATTCCAAACTTTTCATGAGATAAGTGTTTTGTCTTAATACATCTTATAATAATATCACTTGAATTAATTATATAAACTTCATAGTAATCGGTGTTTAATTCTTCCAATTTATCAGAGTTAATATAAGTATTATTTATCTTTGCCGCCACAAGCTTTTTTACTTTGTTGTTTTTTATATACTCTAATGTTTTTTCAAGATTAAAATGATCGCCGTGCCGGTGAGTGAATAGTAAATAATCGATATCTTTAAACTTATCTTTGCCATATATGATATAATCCATAAGAGCTTTATCCACAGTGCTCCACTCGGGCATTTTTTCATTATGTATGCCGTCAATCAATATCTTTGTATCATTTCTTTCTATTAATAAGCCTGCATTTACCACTTGAGTCAATTTAATTTTATCCATTTTACCTCTCTATGATTATCCCTTCGAGCCATTCCTTCAAAATAACAGCATGATTAAATTCTTCATTTTTAGCAGCATACAACAAAGTAACATTGCCTTCCTTTAATTTATCTTTTATTAAATTGATAAACTCAACAGCATGTACATTGTTATCGAGCTCAATATTATACCTTATTTTGAATTCCCCCATTGTATCCGGATCATGCTTAAATGTCTTCCTCAACTCAGTGCTTGGAGAGATTTCTTTTGCCCATTTATTAATATTTATTTTTTCTTTGCTGATACCCCTTGGCCAAAGGCGGTCTACCAATATCCTATAACCGTCATCTTCAGATGAGCCTGCATATATTCTTTTAATTTTTATCTCGTACATATAATCTCCTTCTATTTATAAAATAAGTTTACTTTCAGTTGATTCTTTGTTAGCCATCATTGGTATGTAAATCTACAGCCATTGCAATCACTACATGAAAATAAGTTTACTAACTGGTGCCAGGCACCATTACTATTGATGAAAGCAAAATGATAATTCCAAGCACATTTATGAAATTCAGGTTTTCTTTGAATACTATAACTCCAATGAGTGTAGCAACTACTATCTCTACTGATGCAATTACGGGAACTTTTGATATTTCTAATCTCTTTCTCAGTCCTCCCATATAGAGTGAATATGATCCTACGGTTGGTATGAGACCATAACCTAATGCATAGAACCAAAATCTCAGTTCCGATACAGCTTTAATAGATTCCCAAGGCGAAGTAAATATGCCGATACTCAACCAGCCAAACAAAAAGCTGTAAAATACAACTGTAAAAGGATGAATATCACCTGAGGTAATCTTTCCTATAATAGTCACCATACTATATAAAAAACCCGCAGCTATACCAAAGAATATTCCTGCTGTTGATAATTTTAAATTTGACAGGTTCCCGCCTGTAACCATTAAAAAACATCCTGTAATATTTATAATCAAAGCAAAAATTTTGATTCTGCCTATTGATTCTTTAAAAAATATTCTTGACATAATGCATACAAAAACAGGTGCTGTGTATAAGAGTATGGATGCTGTAGCAACTCCCACACTGCCGATGCTTGTTATATAACAATAATTAAAAAGAGCCTGCGACAGTATACCTAACATAAAGCATTGGCTCAGTCCCCTTTTATCGATTTTGAACATGCTTAAGCCGCCCTTGTGAAGCATTATGGGGATGAGTATCAAAGCTCCCATAAACAATCTCATGAATGCTGTTAATGAGGTGTCTGCGCCGACGCTTCTCATCAAATTTACAAACAGCCCTATTGTGCCCCACAAGCATCCCGCTGCAAAAACCATAAGATAGCCGATGTTGTCGACGGAAATGAGCTGCTTTGTGAATTGAGTTATTTTGTTCATACACTATTCTCCGATATTTCAAGGTCAGGATCCATAGTCCCCGTCAGAATTTCAAGGTCCGTCAAGTACGGGGACATTCCTATAAAGCTTATCCACATAGGCTTACCCTACTTTATAGGTGTGTCCCCCATCCTATCAATAATATTTCTGAATTCATCTGTTACGCTGTAGCCTTGGAATTTTACTTTGTTGTATTTCTTGCTGAATTCATCGTAATATTTTTCTTTTACATATACCGTCTTGTTCTCAATATCATAATACAAATCAAAGTTGTATTCATTTTCAACTTTGAAAAACAATACTCTGTCTTTTGTAAAAACATCAGCTTCTATCCAGTAATAACCGTCATCCTTTGCAGGCAGTTCAGCCGCAGCCTCAGTTTTTTCAGACTTCAGCAGGTTTTCAAGTAAAATTTTCACATCGCTTACCTTGTCCATATCTTCTGACAGACTTCCGTCGAAGGTCATAAGTCTTTTTATATCTTCATGCTGATTGGTATATTTAATTCCTTTATTTTCATAAATGGTTGCATCAATTTTGGAAACAATGCTGATTGAACCGGCAATTTGAGTTATTTCCTGCTCCAATGCTTCTTCAACCTTTGAAATATACCTGTTTTTACTGAATATTTTCATTACAAGCAATATGATAATAACAAGCACTGCAATTAAAAGCGCTATTCGCCCGTAATTAATTCTTCTTCTCCTGCTGTACACCCTTTTCCTCCTGGCCATCTCACCACCCCATACCTTTTATTTCAAGGAGAGTCTTTATATTTTCCTTAAGCTCTTCAATAGTACCTTCGTTATTTATAACTTCATCGACCATAAATACTTTTTCTTCAATAGATATTTGGTTATCTATAATTTTTAGTACATCTTCAGGTTTTTTGTTTTCTCTGATGGCTCTTTCTATAAGTCTTTTTCTTTGAGTTTCCTCGGAAACATATATCAGCCATATTTCGTCGTATATGGGCTCATGTATGTCTTTGGTTTCCAATGCCAGAGGAATGTCAAGAAATATTACGTTTTCTATACTTTTTTCAATACCTTCTTTTAATTTATCATATACATAGCCATGGACTAAATTATTGAGTTCATACAGTTTTTCCACATTATTGAAAACGATTTTTCCAAGTTTATGCCTGTCTATTATATCATTATTTAATATCTTTTTACCAAAATGGGCTATTATTTTGTAATACAGTTCACTTCCAATATTGTAACCTTCATGAACAATTTTATCCGAATCAAGAACCGTAAAACCTTGCTCCTTAATAATATCAACTGCAGTGGATTTTCCGGTTCCTATACTTCCGGTAATCACTATGACCTTAGGTCTATTTTGCTTCATACCAGCTACCGCCTATATTGATATCAGATTTTAAGGATACTTTAAAATCAACAACCACATTTTCCATTTCTTCCGTAAGGATTGTTTTTACTTCTTCTAGTTCATCTTTGTATGCTTCAACAATAAGTTCGTCATGAACCTGCAGTATAAGCCTTGATTTCATCTTATTATTCTTCAATCTGTTATAAACACCAACCATGGCTGCTTTTATAATATCGGCAGCAGTTCCTTGGACAGGAGTATTTAAGGCAATTCTTTCTCCAAATGAGCGGATGTTGAAATTACGGGATGATAGTTCGGGAATGTATCTTCTTCTGCCGAAATATGTGGTCACATAGCCGTCTCTTTTACCCTGCTCCACTATATTCCTCATGTATTTTTCTATATTTGAGTAATATTTCATGTAATTATCTATATATTTCTTTGCTTCTTTTCTTGGAATTTTTAAATCCCTTGCTAAGCCGTAATCGCTTATGCCGTACACGATTCCAAAGTTTACGGCTTTTGCTCTGCTTCTCATTTCGGGGGTTACATCGGATAATTTTACATGGAAAACCTGAGAAGCTGTCTTTGCATGAATATCTAAGCCCTGCTCAAAAGCATCTATTAAATTTTGCTCATCCGCCAAGTGAGATAATACTCTAAGCTCAATTTGTGAGTAGTCTGCATCGCAAAGTATATAATCATCCTCCGGCACAAATGCTTTCCTGAGCTCCCTTCCTTCTTCCGTGCGAGTGGGAATGTTTTGAAGATTTGGCTCCGTGCTTGATATCCTTCCGGTTGACGCAATTGTCTGATTAAATACGGAATGCACCCTGCCTGTATCCTTGTTTACTTCATTTTTCAGTCCTTCCACATAAGTGGAATTTAATTTAACCATTGATCTATATTCAATAATTTTATCGACTATTGCATGCTCTGAGCTTAATCTTTCAAGGACTTCAATATCAGTTGATATACCTGTCTTGGTTTTCTTGATTATTGGCAGGGCTAATTTATCAAATAAAATAACCGATAGCTGCTTTGGAGAATTAATGTTGAAGCTCTCGCCTGCAAGTTCATAAATGTCTTTTTCAAGCTCTGTGATTTTTTCTTGAAAATGAACTCCCAATTTATCAATAACGCTTATATCCACTTTAAAGCCCACAAATTCCATGTAAGCCAATACTTCAATCAACGGAAGCTCTATTTCATCATAAAGACAGGTCATTTTAAGCTCGTCTATATTTTTGGTTATTTGTTTCTGCGCTTTATTTACAGTGTTTAAATAATTGAAAATATATGCCTTTCTTTGTTCAAGGTCAATTTCTTTGAATGTTTTTCTTCTAACTCCGGTACCGAGAATTTGATTCTCGGAAGGAATCTCAACATTCAAAAATTCATAGGCAATCTTGTCCATTGAATAAGAGCTTTCTGAAGGATTTAAAAGGTACTTGCCTATTTCCGAATCAAACTCTATATTATTTATTTGAATATTGTTTTTCATCAAATAAATTATTTCATTTTTTAAACTATGTCCCCAGATTGCAATTTCTTTGCTTTCAAATATATTTGTTAAGCTGTCGAGAGATTTGTTTTCGTTTGCTTTTTCAAAATCTATATAATAAATATTTTCACCGTCTGAAATACCCAAGGCAAGAGCATTGCTCAGCAGTGCCCTTTCTCCGTCAAGCAAAAACTTAATTATTGCCTTCCGGCTTTTGCTGCTTATTTTTTTGATAATATCGATTAATTCTTTTTCTGAGTCGATATAAATAATGTCTACGATTTTAAATGTTTCAGCTCTGTCAGTATCAAACAATGATATTTGACTCTGCTCCTCAGCAGGTGTTGCTTCCACAAGACGCTTTTTAAACTGGCGGAATTCCAGTTCATCATATAATTCGGACAGCTTCTTAATATCAGGCTTGTGAACTCTGTATTCCTCAATATTAAATTCAATGGGAATGTCCGTAATAATACGCGCCAAAGTCTGACTCATATAGGCCTGCATTTTATCTGTTTCTAATTTTTCTTTTAGCTTTCCTTTGATGCTGTCAATATTATCATATATATTATCTAGGCTTTTATACTCCTGCATAAGCTTAAGAGCAGTTTTTTCGCCTACACCCGATACACCTGGTATGTTGTCGGAGGAATCTCCCATAAGAGCCTTTAAATCCACAAACTGCTCAGGTGTAAGCCCGTATTCTTCCTCCATGGAATTCAAATTCATTTCTTCTGTATTGGTAATACCTTTTTTGGTTAATACAACTTTTACATTTTCATCTATGAGCTGAAGGTAGTCCTTGTCGCTGGTAACCAAGTATACATCTGCTCCTTGTTCCTTTGCAGCACATGCAAATGTGCCTGATACGTCATCTGCTTCAAAGCCTTCAATCTCTACACGTTTAATATTATGCACATCAAGAACATCCCTGATTAGCTGGAACTGCTGAACCAATTCATTCGGGGCTTTTTGACGATTTGCTTTGTAGTCTTTATATTTTTCGTGTCTGAATGTAGGTTTTTCAGGGTCAAAAGCAACACATAAATATTCAGGAGAATATGTATCCATAATTTTATACAACATGCTCAAAAAACCATATACAGCATTTGTAAATTGTCCTTTTTTTGTTTTTAGCGGCGGTAATGCATAAAATGCTCTGAACAGCAAACTGTTGCCGTCCAATATCATTATTTTTTTCATTGGCATCTCCTTATGACCTAATTTCTATATGTCATTACAATTCTAAGTGTTAATCTCAGTTATTTAAAAGATAATTTCTCGCAGTCTCGCAGCACAATTTTGTTTGCTCCTTTCGTCGCACAAAATTGGTGCTCGTTGCGAATGACCTACCGCCATTTCTTTCTCCCTCTGGTCGAAGAAATGTGGTTAGGGCATCTCCATTATATCAACTAAAACTATGCGGGTAAAGGAAAACTTTCAGTTCATATATTCATTTTCCGGTACATATAATGAAATATAATTATCGGAGGTATAAGAAATGAAAAAACTGGTGCCAAAAAATTATAACTTTTCAAATGTGAGATATTTTTCGCCGGTTCAATTAAGCGAACATTATCAATTATACACTAATTACATTAATTGCCTTAACAAGGTAAACGATGATTTGAAAAATGATAGAATATTTGATGAATGCAACTCCAACTACAGCAACATTCGTTCCGCTCAAAAATCAAAAACTTTTTGTTTTGACAGTATAAAGCTTCATGAACTGTATTTTGAAAATTTAACAGGTAACAACACTAAAATTCAAGGACCTATCGAAAAAGTGCTCATTGATACATTCGGCTCATATAATGATTTCCGCGAAAAATTCAAATGCATCGGTATGAGCATGAGAGGCTGGGTTTTGCTTTGTTATGACAGGTATAACAATGAATACTACATATATGGCCAAGACTCCCATGATTGCGGTGTAATGCTTTATGCAGAGCCTTTAATTGTAATGGATGTTTATGAACATGCATATATGATTGATTTTGGAACAAACCGGAGTGTATATATAGATGCCTTTTTCCAAAACATTGATTTCAATATAATTAATCAGCGTGTGAATGAAATTTTGAAATAATCACAGTAACTAAAGAAACCTTCAGACATATAATATCATACACATATAAATTAAGGAGGTTAATTATGGGATTTTTTCATGGAAATAGAGTAGCCGGAGCAGGCGGAGGAACAAATTTATTGTTTTTCTTCTTATTATTAGTTATTTTGTTCAATGAGTGTTTTGACGACATAAAGTGCTAGTAAAACCCTCGGGACAGCCGTGATTGCTGTCCCGAGCTTGTTATTTGAATGGCGACAATTCCAATATTTCTTTTTCGTACCTATTGGTTTTATCTTCAAGTGTATCTGCTTTTTCTTTTAACGCTTTTACAAATTCATCGTCATTAATTGAATCAAGATTAATCCTTATATTCAATATTGCTGACAGCACGCCGGTTCTTGCCATCATTGCACCTACCAAGGCATCCGTAACAGAGCTTGCATTGCCTCTTAACACCACGGCTTCCGCTAAAGGAAATATTTCAAATGAAGTTTCCGCAACCTTTAGAGGTACAGAAGCGGCAACTTTTAAGCCTTCCTGGATTCTATCTCGGCGATAAGCTTTTTCTTCTTCGGTTTCTTTTGGAAGCTTAAATGCTTCCGTAACCATATTGTATGCAAGACTGTCTTCTTCAATATAATTTAATAGTTTATCTCTTAACAAAGATGCTTTGTTTATTATTTCAGTCATCTCTTCTTTTGAATCTGCATATTTTTTCTTCCCCACAGTTAAATTTGCAACCATTTCCGCTAATGCAGCACTTAATGCTCCGCACAGTGCCGCAATGCTTCCTCCTCCGGGTACAGGAGAATCAGAAGCAACAATTTTAGCAAATTCGTTTATAGTCATATTTTTCATATTAATTTCTCCTTGCGATTTTACCGTTTTTTATTACGGTTTCAACTATATTTACTGCAGCGTGATATGGAAGGAAGTGAATCGAAGGATATTCCAATATTATGATATCCGCCTTCTTACCCTTCTCTATGCTTCCTGTTGTATTGCTTTTTCCTACTGCAGCTGCAGCATTTATGGTCAGTGAAGTTATTATTTCTTCAATTGTCATATTCATGTGAAGTGCAGCAAGAGCTATAATCAGCGGAATTGAATTTGTAAAGCAGCTCCCGGGGTTATAGTCTGTTGCCAAGGCAACTGCACATCCTGAATCAATCATATATCTTGCCCTTGCATATTCCTCCTTAAGACAAAATGCTGTACCGGGAAGAAGGGTTGCAACTGTATTTGACTTAGACAACCGCCTTATTCCTTCATCGGAAGCCTGAAGGAGATGGTCTGCGGAAGTGCAGCCTAATTCAACGGCTAATTCCGTTCCTCCTAACTGATACATTTCATCTGCATGAATTTTCAATTTAAGACCTGCATTCTTTGCAGCAGTTAAAAATTTTCGGGACTGTTCAATTGTAAATACATTTTTTTCACAAAATATATCTGCAAATTCTGCTAAACTTTCTTCCTTAACCTTTGGCAGAACATCATCAATCATAAATTGAATGAATTCATCTTCCTTTCCCTTATACTCGGGAAGAACACTGTGGGGACCTAAAAACGTTGGCACAATATCAACAGGATGCATTTCATTCAGCTTTTTCATCGCTTGAAGCTGTCTTATTTCTGTTTCACAATCAAGACCGTATCCGCTTTTTCCCTCAACTGTGGTAACGCCCATATGTAGTATTTTATCAAGTCTTTTTAGTCCAAGGTTTATAAATTCATCTAAGGAAGTGTTTCTTGTGGCTCTTACGGTGCTTGTAATTCCTCCCCCACGCTCCATTATTGACATATAGCTGTCGCCATTTAATCTCCAGGAAAATTCATCAGCTCTGTATCCCCCGAAAATCAAATGGGTGTGGGAATCTATAAACCCGGGCATTACAGCTTTATTTGCCGCGTCAATGATTTGGTACTCTTTTTCATCATAATTTTTTAATATTTCCGAAGTTCCAACATCAACGATGATGTCGTCTTCTATTACCACGCATCCGTTTTTGATAAGTCCTATATGGGACATATCCTTGCCATGTTTGGGGCCCCCATTGCTTCCCTTGCATGTAACAAGCTCAGATGCATTTTTTATAATCAATTCACTCATTATTGGTCTCCTTTGTCTGACAAGGGGACTGGGGTGTTGTCTCAAATGTCCACCGAGAACCGTCCCCTCCGGTCACCGTCCCCTCCGGTCAAAATTTTTTAAGGTTTTCTCAATTAATTCATCCTTTGCCACAAATGGTATTGTTATGTGGTCTTTACCTTTAAATTTTTTGTTGTATTCGATTGTCGTTTCAATTGAATGTTCATTTCTTGCCCAGCTTCTTCTTGATACTCCAACCATGGCATCCCAAGGAATGGAAGCATTTATTATTTTATCGACTCTTTTGCTTCCGTCAAGGACAAGACCGAACCCTCCGTTAATTGCCTTGCTTATTCCTACTCCCCCGCCGTTGTGAAGAGCAACCAAGGACATACCTCTTGCTGCATTTCCTGCAAAGCAGTGAACTGCCATATCAGCTGTAACATTGCTGCCGTCATATATATTTGATGTTTCCCTGAAAGGGGAATCTGTTCCGCCTGTATCATGATGGTCTCTTCCAAGCATTACAGGGCCGATTTCCCCGTTCCTTACCATGTCATTAAATTTAAGAGCTATATCTCGTCTTCCCAATGCATCCTGATATAATATTCTTGCCTGGGTTCCCACAACCAATTTATTTTTCTCAGCATCTCTTATCCATATATAATTATCTCTGTCTTGACCTCTTCTGTTTGGGTCTATTACTGACATTGCAGCTTGGTCTGTTTTATGCAGGTCTTCAGGTTTTCCGCTTAAACAAACCCACCTGAAGGGTCCGTATCCGTAATCAAAAAGCATAGGGCCCATAATATCCTCCACATAGGATGGGAATATAAATCCTTCACTTGTATCCTCGCCATTCTTGACAATTTCCTTCACTCCTGAATCAAATACAGCCTTCATGAATGCATTTCCGTAATCAAAGAAATATGAACCTCTGTCTACCAGAGTTTTTATTGCTTTAAAATGGTCAGCCAAAGTTTTATCTACCATCTGTGCAAATTTTTCCCTGTCGCTGTTTAATAATTCGGTTCTTTCTTCAAAGGTAAGTCCCTTGGGGCAATAACCTCCGTCATAGGGCACATGACAGGAAGTCTGGTCAGACAACAAATCCACATGAATATTGTTATCCACTGCATATTCTAACAGTTCTACTATATTGCCGTGATATGCAATTGAGATTGTTTGTTTTTTGTAAAGGTACTCCCTTGCGATTTCAAAGGCTTCTTCAAGATTATCGGTTACTGTTGAAACCCAGCCCTGGTTTAGCCTTGTTTCAATCCTTGAATAGTCAACCTCTGCAATTATACCTACACCATTGGCTATTTCAACAGCCTTAGACTGGGCGCCGCTCATTCCTCCAAGACCAGAAGTAATAAATAAATGCCCTGTCAAATCCCTGTCTTCAGGTATTCCCAACTCTTTTCTGCCTGCATTTATAAGTGTGTTAAATGTTCCATGAACAATTCCTTGGGGTCCTATGTACATCCAGCCGCCCGCAGTCATTTGCCCGTAGCTTGAACAGCCCATTGCGGTTGCTTTTGCCCAGTCCTTAGGATTGTCAAACATCCCTACCATAAGTCCGTTTGATATTATAACTCTTGGGCTGCTTTTATGAGATTTAAAAAGTCCCAAGGGATGACCGGACATAACAGTCAATGTTTGCTCATCTGTTAATTCCTCAAGATATTTTTTAATTAATTGATACTGCATCCAGTTTTGACAAACCTGGCCTGTTTCTCCGTAGGTAACCAATTCATAGGGGTAAAGGGCAACCTCGTGGTTTAAATTGTTGTCTATCATAACCTGGAATGCCTTGCCTTCTATGCATTTACCCTTGTACTCTTCAATAGGTCTGCCGTAAATTCTTTCTTTGGGCATGAAACGGTAACCGTAAATCCTTCCATGAGCCATAAGTTCATCTAAGAATTCAGGAGCCAATGTTTCATGGAGACTTTCCGGCACATACCTTAATGCATTCTTTAATGCAAGCTTTATTTCTCTTTCATTTAAGGAAACTTCTCTTTTGGGAGCGCGTCTTACATTTTCCTTTAAAACAGGATACTCCGGCAATTCCTCTTCTATCTTGATTTTCATTGCATCAAGAATACTAATATTATCAGTCACTTCTACACCTCCAAAAAATATTTTAAAAAAATATATATCTTAAGATTACTTAAAGCTTTTTCGGGTAAACTATAAATGTAAGTTAAATAGTAAATTTAACTTCCCTCTCCCCCTTGTTTTTTTATAAATACTTTATTATGCCTTACGAATGTAAGGCATAATTTTTTTTAAGCACTGCACGGTATTTAACCGCCATCTTGTCAGGATAATATGAAAGCTTTGCTTTCCTTAAGCCTTCCTCGCCCATGTCTTCTTCTCTATTTACGTAAATCAAATGAGGATATTTATCCTTAATCCAGGTAGCAAATTGCTGGTTTATCATAGGATATGCTCCTTGAACATCTTTAAAAGCTTTTTCAATATGTATTACATATGTATCTTTATTTAGAACTTCACCCATGGTATAGGCCACAACTTCGTTGTCTACCCTGATTAAACCGCCTTCAAGTTCAAGCTCGTTATAATATTTTAAGAAATATTTAGTGGCACAGTATTCGTCCATTAGACTGTCATCATCTTTGCATCCTGATTCAATGCACCACTTTTTATTCATTTCAATGCACTCAGCTTTGTTTTCCTCTGTTATGGTTTCAAAGGACCAAACAGGATTATTTCTTATAAAGGCATTTACATGATTTCTTTTTCTGTGAAGCTTTTTCCCTTTTAATGTAACCAATTTTTCCAACAGATAAACATAGTCAAAATCATTTCTTATTTCTTTAAAAGTAAATTGTCCGGGATACAATTCATTCAATTCATTAATTTCTTCGTAAGATAATCCTGCAAAAACAAGCTTTTGGTCAACAGACCTTATTATTTCTTCAATTATCGGTTTAACATCCCCTTTTCCCATGGGGTAAAAATATATATCTTTTACATCGCAAATTAATTGTTTGGCTACTAAAAAATCATTGACTTTAGCCACATTTGTGTCATTTATGTCCCTCCAGGCAAACAAATTGCCGAAATTCTGATGACATCCGGAAATAACCGTTTCTTTCAATATAGGGATAATCCATTCTTTATCTTCCAATTCAATCTTTTTAAAGTTCAGCATTTTCTCCTTAAAACAAGTCGTTACGTTAAAATTTTCATCTTCCATTTATTAGTCCTTCTTTCTTACAAGCAATATATTACATATTATACACTATATCATAAAAAAAATCACCAAAAATAACAAAGGTGACAAGGGGACGATGACAAGGGGACGGGGGTACTGTCACATTTTTGAGAGCAGCGGGGACAGGTGTTAATTTTTCCTGTGAAGCAGCTCGTATTTTTTTAAACACATGCTTTGAGAGCGGCAGGCACGGGTATTAATTTTTTCTGTGACGCTGCTCATATTTTTCGAACACATACTTAACTAATAAATTTAACAGCACAATAAATATTATAAAAAATATGGATTTGGCAGGATTTTCAAAGAATGAGCTTACATTCTCACCTATAAAAGCTAAGGATAAAAGCATTACAAATTTTGAAGGCAGTAATATTGCAAGAAACATTTCCGTCCTCATATTTGTCAAAGCTGCAGTGCCGCTCAATAAAAATGACGGAGCGAAAGGAAAGCAATATAATAAAAACAACACATTCAATTGTTTTTTCTTAACCTTTTCAAGTGTGTAACGAAATTTGCTCCTGCTTATTTTTTCATTTATTCTTTTCCCTCCCACTTTTCTGAGTAGTAAAAACAAAAGAAATGAGCCTAAGCAATTTCCAATCCAAGAATATAAGTACCCAAAGAAAAACCCGAAAGCAGCTACATTGATTATTACAAAACCCACCAATGGAAGCATAGGAATAAATGCTTCAACCACAGGAAGAAGTATTGCTGCAACAGGTCCCCATGTTTCAACATAATTTATAAAAATTTCAGAATACTCTGCAAATTCCAAATCCATTATCAATTCCTCCATTGGCTTTTCTACCTATTTATTATACCCATAGTAATATTTACATATAAAAGCCAACAAAACATTAAATATGTAAAATAAGGGGAACTCTGTTAATATTATCATATATGCTTGATTTTTTTCAATAAAAAATATAATATAATATTAGAATTAACACATGTTTACCACACCACGATAAATGAATACGCTTTGTTATCCTGAGCGTAAGCGAAAATCGTGTGTCATACCAATGACAGAGCAAATAATCATAACAAAAAGATATTAGAAAGGATTTATATGAAATATTTCATAGGGGTTCCAATACCCATAAGCTATAAAAATAAAATAGAAATGTTAAGAGCTGAGTTCAGATTCTTCACAACCGAGCCTCACATTACTTTGGTTCCCCCTCCTGCACTTCCTGATGAAGATGATTTTATTGAAAAAGTGGTGGAAGTATGCAAAACAATTGAGCCTTTTGATATTAGGCTGAATGTTCTTGACCAGTTCGGAAACAGGGTTTTATATGTAAGTGTTGATTCTCCGGGGTTAATTGATTTACAAAAGAAAATATATGAAATCCTTGGCTTGCAGCAAGAAAGAAGGGGATTTACTCCACATTTAACAATTGTAAAACAAAGACCTAAGCGACCTGTAGATATAGCTGCAATAAGAAAAAGGGCAGAAATAAAACTTATTCCTTCCCCTGAATATACTTTAAATTCAATTACAGTTTACCATCAACCAAAGGAGCATTCCATTTACATCCCCTACATGGAAATCCCCCTTGGAGAATAACAGCATAATAACGGGGACGGTTCTTTTTGTTCCCAGTGCAGCGGGCAGCACAATGAAGACTATCTTTTTGTTGCAAGTCAATTTTGAGAACGAAAAGAACCGTCCCTGGAGTTACTGGAGTTATTAATAAATGTCAGTTGAGGAAGGACTATCAATGTTTCTTTTTCGCTGTCCTCTTGCTTCCAGAATAAAATATGGTTTACTTTAGCGGACAAGGGTTTGTAACCTTTTTCCATATATATTTGTATCTCATTTTTAAACTTTGTTGAAAAAAGCAATACATTATTTCCGTCTTTGTCAAAACACCCATTTTCGTCAAATTGCAGTATATCGCCGCTGTTCAGCCTTTTAACAAGTCTTATTGTCCTGTAAAAATGCGACAGATACACATCGGTATATTTCAGTTGCATTGCTATAATTTCTGCAGGCGGATATTCTTCACTATCGTATTCATATTTTATGTTACTTAAAATCATATTCATTATTCCGGTTTTTCTTTCAATAAAATCACCGTTGTAATGAATTGATAATGATTTTTTAGCTCTTGTCATTCCCACATAAAGCTGTCTTTTTGTTTCTTCCTTGTTCAAATTTAAATCCCTTAACATCATTACAACATGGTTAAATTCCTTCCCTTTGGATTTATGAATTGTTGAGACTGTTAATTTGCCGGTATCCGAATAAAAATCTTCTTCACATGATTCTTCAATAAACATCAAAAAATCAGATTTGTATACATGTTCACCTGCTGTTTCTTCAAAATCTGAAAGTATTTGTTTTAAAAGAGGTAAATTTTCACTTTGAGCAAATCTATTGAACGTTCTTTTTTTCGCATATTCCCATTCTTCATCATTTATTAAAGGAGTTTCGTTTGATAATTTTAATTCTTTTACGAAGTATCTAACCTCAATCAAATTTTTAAGGTTATACATTCCTCCTCTTTGCACCATTCCGGCTTTTATTCCATTTTTGTCAAGCAGTGCATATATTTGAAGAGCTTCTTCGTTGGTTTTTGTAAGAATGCAGGTAGAGCCGTATATTCCATTCCTTATTATATTGTTGGTCACGGGCACAATGAGACTGCTGCTATTGTACTTCGTTATGGTTACATTTCCCTTTTCCTTTGATACTGCAGTAATGGGCATGCTTTTTAACCGTCTTTTCATTGTTTGTACAAAATCATTGCTAAAATCTACAATGCTTCTTGAACTTCTGTAATTTTCCACTAATTCATACATTTTAGAATTAGGAAAATTTAAAATATAGCTCATATATTTTGAGTCTGAGCCCCTGAAAGAAAAAATATTCTGGTCATCATCCCCCACTGCTATTAACCTCATATCATCATTTCTTTCCATAAGAGTTTTTACAAGCCTGTATTCATTTGCGTCCATATCTTGTGCTTCATCAATCACCAATACTGTCTTTGTGATTCTTGACTGCTCCACTTCATTGTTTAATATGGAATCTACGGCATTGTTTATTATATCATTTGATTTTTCTATATTTCCAACTAAACCTAATAAGTCAAAACAATAGGAATGAAATGTTTTTATTTCAACATAATTTGCCTTTGTCCCTATTAGTTCCATAAGTCTTTTCTTAAACTCTGTAGCTGCCGCTCTTGAAAATGTAATCATTAACAGCTGCTCATTTTTCACATCTTCAAGCTGTAAAACAGCTGCCAATTTGTGTACTAAAATTCTTGTCTTACCGCTTCCGGGTCCTGCTGCCACTAATATATATTTTGATTCTTTATCATTTATTATCCCTAATTGTGCCGGTGAAAGCCGGCCGAATAGCTGCCTGAATCTGTCAGGTGTCATGTTTCTTTGGAGTTCATCTCCTTTTTGACCTTTGAAGTATTTTTTCAAAAATAAGCTGTATTCCAATCGGAAATAGTCATCCACAAATCTAAGGGCAGAATTATAGTCTTCCATCATCTTTTTTGCGTATTCACCAACTATGTGTATCATTTCCATCTTGTGTTTGTAAAAATCTTTAAGAGTCTTATAATCATCAGCCTTGTATCTTTTTTTATTGTCATTAATGAGTCTTTCTATGCTGATTGCATTGTACATAACAAGAAAGCCCCCTTCGATTTTAAGGATTCCTATTTTCGAAAGGTAGAAAAGTGAATCTTCTATCTGCTTGGGAACTGCTTTTTTGTTTAATAGCTGCATGTTGAAATTATACTCTTCCATTAATTCAAGGACAGAAAATTCCAAAGTATTTTCATTGTTTACATTAATTTTTTGAAGATATTTTAGTATAAATTCCGCAATAGTCCATCTTTCTTCCAATACCTCCAAGGTCTCATCCCTGTTCTTTAATAAAAGTACTTTAAGATGATTATTACCTTTGGCACTTCGCTTAACAAGGCCTTTTATCGACCAAAAATTGAAAACCGTTTTAATCTTATCCGGATTGGAACTTTTTATGTCTGCTTCCAAAGCAAGCTCATTTAACCCTTTAATATTTATAGTTGTTGTTTTCTCTGATATCTGTGAAAGCAAAAAGCGCTCCAATTCAATATATTCGTAAAGGTTATCAAAGGATTTGTTTCCAAAGCTGCTTTCATCCATAAATACCGTCAGATCCTTTGCATCGGATAATATCCCTGCCTGCCTCAATAACTGAATAACATGTATAACCTGTGCTTTTTCAATTCCCAAATGGTCGGAAATATAATCTACTCTTGATTCTGCATCTTCGCTGCCTGCTCTGCTTCTGCTTCTTGCGGATATGAGTTTGCTCATTATTCTTGCAGCCTGCTGTTTTTCATTTTCATTAAACAAGTCAGAACCGGCAATTTTTTCGGAAGCCTCCTTCATAGTTCTTACCATTATGCTGTCTGCAAACACTCTTGGCATGTTTTGCCCTCGTTTAATGTATCCTGCACTCTCCAATGCTGCAACTGCAGTTTTAACTCTTGTTTCAAGGTCATTCATTCCTTCATCCCAGCCTGCTTTCTTTGCAATTTCCAGTGCTGAATTAGACATGTTTGATCTTAACTTAGTTGTGTTTTTTATTGCTTTCCAAATTTGCTGTATTTCTTGTAAGCTGATTTTTGTTCGATTTAACCGAATAAAATGCTTATCTAAATCTCCATCATTAAATAAAACATAGCAGCGAGCGTTTATGCTTTGGTCTCTGCCTGCCCTTCCTGCTTCTTGTATGTAATTCTCCAATGAATCGGAAATATCGTAGTGTACTACCATTCCTACATCTTTTTTATCTACACCCATACCAAATGCCGAAGTTGCAACCATTATATCCACTTCTCCCCGAATGAATGCATCTTGATTTTCACTTTTTTCTTTTATTTCCATTTGACCATGGTATGGTCTTGCCTCATAACCATCTTCGGTAAGCCTTTCAGCAAGATCTTCGGCTTGTTTTGTCCTTGAAACATATATGATGGTGGGACAGTTGTTGTATTCAATAAGATTTCTTAATGTTTCGTATTTCTCAGAGCCTTCATTCTGTATCACTTTGTATGTAAGGTTTTTCCTCCCTGAATCTGCTGTATAAATCTTCAATTCTAAATTAAGAGTTTCTTTGAAATATTTTCTTATATCATCTATTACATTTTGTTTTGCCGTAGCTGTAAAACATGATACAGGTATTATGTAATCAAGATTTTTCTTTTCGCAAATCTTCTTAATAAATTCTGCTATATAAAGATAATCCACCCTGAAATCCTGCCCCCAGGCAGAAAAACAATGTGCTTCATCAATTATGAATCTTGCAATTTTACGATCCTGCAACAACTTTTCTATAGGTTTTGACCTGAGAGATTCCGGCGCAATATAGAGTATATGAGCATCACCGCTCTCAACTCTTTTGATTGCCTCTGCTCTTTCTATGGGGTCTAATAGCCCGTTAATAGTTACGGCATCTGTTATATTGATTTTTTCCAAATTATCGACCTGGTCTTTCATAAGAGATTGAAGAGGTGATATTACAACGCTTAGGGATTTCGTATTTCTTCCCGCCATAAGTGCAGGAATCTGGAATGTAATTGATTTACCCCCGCCCGTGGGAAAAACCGCCAAAAGAGACTCACCGTTTATGGCGCTATTAACTGCTTGCTCCTGCAAAGGAACACCATCAAAGCTTCTATATGCATCATAACCGAAAAACCTTTTAAGACCCTTTACAGCATCCATCGTTTCATTGCAGTATTCACAACCGGGAAGACACCTTATGCCCCGCAGCTGGTTCATGACACTGTCCACATAAGGATATGTCATAAGCACCCAAGGAGGCGTTATGGAATACTCATCATCTGCATATATAAGAGACAGGCAGTAGGCAAGCTCTATTGTATGAACATCAATAATATGTTTAATATCTGCATTCTCGCATAACTTACCATAGAAAAATTTTCTTATCTCTTTTTCCGCTTCTAAATTTGCGCCTTCACTATTGTATTTTATATATTTAAAGAAATCTTTAAACTCCTCTTTGTCATTCAGCAATATATAGAATATCCTTTTTATTTCATCAGGCAGCAAGTTAAAAGCTCCTATTTCATCGAAAAGTAGCTCCATTGCTTTCTTTGAATCGCTTACAGGATTATTAATCTCGTCTGTCAGCAGCTTATCATCCTTCACCAATGAATGATAAGGTCTTTGAGGAAATAAAAGAGCAGATAAATGCAAGGTGTCGATAACACCGGCACATTTAATCTGCCCTAAATATTTATTTAAATATTTTAAGTCATGAGAAATTATATTATGTCCGCATAAAAAGTCGGTTTCTAAAAGAAATCCCCTGATGACATCAAGTGAAGCACCATGAATATATTCTCCGTTTGGCCTTATAGCACCAAAGTCACTGATTTTTCCTGATTCAGGCACTACTTCCGCATCAATAAATGTTATCTGCTTCATAACAACTGCCATCCTGATTGTATAATCTTATACCCAATTTATTATACAACAAGTGGAAAACAATTTCAAGAGAACAGCGACATCGTGCAACGTGAACAACGGACAACGGGGATGTACTAAGGACAACGACGGGGATGGTTCTTGAGATCCTTCGCTTCGCACATGATGACAACCCGTTGGGTGTGAAAAGTACCCAAGACTTTATTTTAGGCGTTCTTCTATTAGTTTCGCTAATTCAGCGGCATGGAAGTTTATTTCTTCCTGGTTTTCCCCTTCAATCATAACTCTGACAAGGGGCTCAGTACCTGAGGGTCTTATAAGAACCCTTCCATTGTTGTTAAAATGCATTTCAATTTCTTCTATTTTGATTTTTATTATGTCATCACTTAAATAATCATTCTTTTTTTCTTCCGAAACATGGGCATTTACCAATACTTGAGGCATATTCTTCATCATTGAGGAAAGTTCCGAAAGCTTTGCATTTTTTTGTTTTACAACACTTAACAGCTGAATGGCTGTTAAAAGTCCATCCCCTGTGGTGTTGTAGTCAAGAAAAATAATATGCCCTGACTGCTCTCCCCCTAAGGAATGTCCGTTCTTTAACATTTCTTCCAAAACATATCTGTCGCCGACAGTGGTTTTTACAATATCAATATTATTTTCCTTAAGACAGATATCTAGCCCCAAGTTGGTCATAACGGTTCCTACTATGGTGTTATTTTTAAGTTTCCCTTTTTCCTTTAAGCATGTGCCGCATATAGCAAGAACATGGTCGCCGTCAACTATATTTCCATTCTCATCTGATGCAATCAATCTGTCGGCGTCCCCGTCAAAGGAAAGTCCCACGTCAGCTCCTGTTTCTTGAACAAGTTTTTGAATTTCCTTCGGATTTGTAGAGCCGCAGCCTACATTTATATTTATTCCGTTTGGGTCATTGTGGATTACATATACTTGTGCACCAAGCTCGTGCAGAAGCTGGGGTGCAGCTTTGTAAACAGCACCGTTTGCACAGTCAACAGCAATCTTAATACCTGTAAGCTCAACATCTATTGTACTTTTTAAGTAATCCAAATATTTTCTTAAAGGATCTTCAACCCGTATTTTTCTTCCTATATCACCCGAAGTTGGTATGTGCTCTATGTCCAAATTATTCAGTATATATTCTTCGATGGAATTTTCCATTTCATCCGTTAGTTTAAGTCCATCTCTGTTAAAAAACTTTATTCCGTTGTATTCAACCGGATTGTGAGAAGCAGTTATCATTACTCCCCCGTCAGCATCAAGTATTTTAATCATACGTGCTACCGCAGGCGTGGGCAATATTCCTAAATATAAAACATCTATTCCTGCCGAATTTAATCCTGAGGACAGTGCTCCTTCAAGCATATCTCCGGATATTCTCGTGTCTATTCCAACAACCATCTTTGGTCTTTTTATTCCTTCAGTTAAAAAATACCCTCCTACCCGTCCTAATTTATATGCTAATTCCGGGGATAGCTCTTTATTTGCAATACCTCTTACTCCATCTGTGCCAAATAATCTTCCCATTCTTCCTCCAAATCAAAAAAAATTTAATCGGTACCCGCCGCCTGAGAGAGGAGGGGGGTATCTTTACCTCGCTATATTGTATCATATTTTATACTCTAAAAAAAGATACCAAAATATTAATTTTTTATGATATAATGAATACGAATTATGAAGCAAAGACTTAAGTCTTTACCCTTATGTATTCATTGTATCAGTGTGAAGCAAGCCGATTCAGCGGCTTGCACTTATGATATAATCAAACATATAATGAGCAGCTTGAGAGGATACAGTTATGATTGTTTTATCATGTAACAATGTTTCAAAAGCCTATGTGGTGGAAAATATAATTGAAAATATTTCTTTTACCGTAAATGATAATGAAAAGGTTGGATTAATCGGTCTTAACGGAGCAGGTAAAACAACCTTGTTTAATATATTGACAGAAAACTTGGAGCCCGATTCCGGCGAAATATATGTGGCAAAGGGTAAAAAATTAGGCTATCTAAAACAAAATACAATTATTGAAAGCGATATGAGCATTATGGATGAAATGCTCGTAATTTTTGATGAGGTTATCAGATTAGAAGAAAAGCTGCATGAGTTATCCTATAAGATAGGCAGTTTTGCAAAAAAAAAAGACTCGGCAGAGCTTGAAGCTCTCATGAACACATATTCAGAATTGAGCGAACAATTTGTTGAAGCTAACGGTTACAGTTTCAGAAGCATCATCAAAGGAGTATTAAAAGGTCTTGGATTTTCAGAAGATGAATTTGATAAAACTGTAAATATTTTAAGCGGCGGTGAAAAAAGCAGGGTTATGCTTGCACAGCTTCTTTTACAAAATGCTGATATACTTTTGTTGGATGAACCTACAAACCACTTGGATATTGAAGCAATATCATGGCTTGAGAAATATATAAAGAATTTTAAAGGCGCAGTAATAATTATTTCTCACGACAGATACTTTCTTGACAACACAGTAAACAGGATTTTCCTTATGGAAAACAAGTCCCTAAAATCATTTAACGGAAATTATACGGAATTTGTGAAAAGAAGGAAAATTGAGCTTGAACAGGCAATGAAACAATATGATGAATATGAAAAGGAAATTGAAAGGCAGGAAGAAATGATTCGGCGCCTCCATGCATACGGAAGCAAGCGAAATATAAAGCAGGCATTCAGCAGGCAAAAGGCTTTGGATAAAATCAAAAAAATGGATAGGCCTTCTGTTGAAAGCAAAAAAGTTAAATTAAAATTTACACCGAAGCTCAACAGCGGCAGAGATGTATTAAGTGTTGCTGATGCAGCTGTATACTTTGACGGGCAACAGGTTTTTAAAAATGTCAATTTAAATATATATAAGGGGGAAAAAGTTGGAATTATAGGACCTAACGGTATAGGCAAGACAACTCTCCTAAAAATTATCGCAAATAGAATAAAGGATTACAGCGGGGAAATAACTTATGGTCATTATGTCAATATTGGATATTATGACCAGGAGCAAACTAACTTAAATAATGAAAATACTGTAATAGATGAAATATGGGATGAAGCTCCTGCCCTAAATTATTATACAATCAGAAGGTATCTTGCACAATTTTTGTTTTACGAAGATGATATTTATAAGCTCATAGAGGAGCTGAGCGGCGGTGAAAAGGGAAGGCTGTCTCTTTTAAAGCTTATGACTTCTAATGCAAACTTCTTATTGCTTGACGAGCCTACAAATCATTTGGACATTGATTCAAAGGAAGTATTAGAAGATTCACTTATTAACTATGAAGGGACCATATTGGTTGTTTCTCACGACAGATACTTTTTGAACAAGGTTGTAAATAAGATTTATGATTTGTCTGAAAGCGGAGCATTTGAATATCTTGGCAATTATGATTACTATGTGGAAAAAAAAGCTGAGCTTGAAGAAGTAGATGATGTTGAAACTTTAAATAAAACCAAGACACAAATAAATGCGGAAAAGAAAAAGGAAAGGGAAATTATTAGAGATAGGCAACAGCGGGAAAAAACCATCAAAAAACTTGAAAAACAAATTGAAATGCATGAAAATGAAATCCATGAATTAGAAATCAAATTATGCGAACCTTCGACATATAATGACAATATTCTAATTATTAATCTCAATGAAAAATTAAACATTCTAAAAAAAGAACTGCAAGAGCTATACTTTTTATGGGAAGAGTTCCTTGATAATTAAAAAAGTTATCCACCCTATGTTAGTAGTATGTGTATAACTTTTTGCTATATTGCAAGTATCAACAACTTTATCCACAGCTGTTGATACTTTTTTAAAATAAACTGTTAATCAATTTGCAAGTTCTAAATTTGGCATTGCATTTAATGAAGAATCGGCAAATTTCTTAGTTAAATATTTATAATATCCTGCACACCCAATCATGGCTGCATTATCTGTGCATAAAATCGGAGAAGGCTTCATAAATATATAGTTATGCATTAAACATTCTTCCTTAAGCCTTTCTCTAAGACGGCTGTTGGATGCAACCCCTCCGGCTAATGCAATAGTGCTTAAATTTTCCTGCTTTGCTGCCTTTATTGTTTTCATAACCAATACATCAACCACTGCCTCTTGAAAGCTTGCAGCAACATCTTCAATTTTAACAGTTTCATTCTTTTGCTTTGAATTATGAAGATAGTTTAAAACTGCGGATTTTAAACCGCTGAAGCTGAAATCTAATGTTTCATCGTCAATTATTGCTCTGGGAAACTTGATTGCATCCTTGTTTCCAGCCTTGGCTGCTATGTCAATCAAAGGTCCTCCCGGATATCCTAATCCGATTGCTCTTGACACTTTGTCAAAAGCTTCTCCGGCGGCGTCGTCTCTGGTCATTCCTAAAATTTTATATACGCCATAATCCTTAACATTGACCAGATGAGTATGACCTCCCGAAACCACAAGACAGAGAAACGGGGGCTGAAGCTCTTTATTTTCAATGTAATTTGCATTAATATGTCCCTCAATATGATTAACGCCAATCAACGGTTTTTCCCAGGCATAGGATAGTCCTTTTGCAAAATTAATCCCCACCAACAATGCTCCCACTAAACCGGGACCGTAAGTTACAGCAACAGCATCTATGTCTTCTGGCTCTGTATCGGCTTCGCTCATTGCTTTTGCTACTACATCATTTATATTTTCAATATGCTTTCTTGAAGCAACCTCAGGTACAACACCTCCGAATTCCTTATGAATTTCTATTTGAGATGATATTATATTGGATAAAATATTTCTTCCGTTTTCAATAACCGAAGCAGCAGTTTCATCACAGGATGTTTCTATTGAAAGTATCAAAGTTTTTTCGTTTGTATTTTCCTTCATATGAAATATTTTCCTCCGTGTTTTCCTGAACTGATTATACTACTGTGAGTTTCATAATTCAATAAAGAAAAAAGATGACGTGGAAAAATAATAAAAATATTAAGCGAACATTTGCAGGACACGACTATAATTCTTAGCGAATGCAGGTTAAAAATCCGTTTCAGCTTGTACTGTTTGAACGAAGTGAGTTCGCAAGCTGTAGGATTTTTAGCCGGAATGAGCTCCTAGAATTATTCGTGTCCGAAACCGTGAGCGTGTATTTTTATTATTTTTATATCAGCATTTTTAAATCAATTCAGGGTATCTTTGCCTTTCTTGTTTGTTCTCCAAACGTGAAGTCCCAAAGCAAGACCTATAACTCCGTATACCATGAAGGTTCTGAAGTATTCTCCTAAAAGGGCATTTCCAAACAAAGACAATCCTATTTCAGGAGACATTATAAACATTGAGTTAAATAAAAGTGTACCAAAGATAGCATGCTTTACTCCTGCCTTTTGAGTTGAAGCCCCTCCAACCAAAAGGGCTGCTACGGAAAACAAACCTATTTGCATGTGGGCACCATATGTGTTTAGTGTTCCCATATTCTGCAGGTACATAATTTGTCCCCATGCAGCAAACACCGTTGACATAATCGTTGCTATAATTCTTGTTTTATCAACATTGATACCTGAAACCTCAGCAATGTGCTGACTTTGACCCACACTTCTGAAATCCTGTCCAAGTTTTGTTTTTAAAATCAGTTCGTTGAAAATACAAAGAGCAACTATTAACAATCCTGTAAATACCGGAACCTTTCTAACTTTCATTAGGCTTGAATCCGTTGTAATTGCATAAACACTGATTGCAATCATAACCAGGCTTAAGATTATATTTATTACAATCATTGTTTTGTTATATCTGTATAAAACAGGATTCTTCTTGTTTCTTATTATTTTCCATACCTGCAAGAGCAAAATAGCTGCAAATACTGCTAATATAGCCCACATGAAAGGTATTTCCCAAATTTTATCCAAAGCGTATTTAAGTCCGCCCTTGTCATAAGCTCCCATGTCTACAGTCATTCTTACACCTACACCGTCAGGCTTAATCATGGGGTGGTTTTTAGGAACCTTTATTATTACGCCTACTACAAACAAGAATAGGAATTGATATATACCATTGGCAAAGTAACCCACCATTAAGCTTGCAATCATTTCCTGGCCTCTTGTTTTGTTGTACAGAATTCCCGTCAAATACCCGAACAATGTTGCTATGGGAAGTGCTATAAGCATTGTTAGCAGAAGTCCGTTAAGACCTCCCCATCCAAAGTATAATACAATGGCAATGGCAATTTGTCCGGCCATGGCGCCTACAACTATACCAAAGTTAAGCCCAAGACCTGCCACAACAGGTATTATAAGAGATAAAACAAGAAATGCATTCCTGAAGAAACGGCTTGATAATTCTGTCAGGAAAAAGTTCATTGTTACACCGTCTGATACGAGAAATCCAAATAGCGTAAAGGCAACAAATATTAATGATACTATGTTATCTGCCAACCATGTTGATACTTTATTTGTGTTTAATCTTTCTGATATATTATCATTATTCATTAATTATCGCCTCCTTTTACCTGTGTCAGCGCATAAAGGATTATACCGTTTTGGATTACCATACGCAGTATTTCAGATAAATCCGTACCTTCAAACAGTTGGTTTGCCACGGGCAGTGCCGTGGTAAAAAGACCCTGGTATATAATAACCCCTATTATTACGTGAGATACCTTTGCTCTTGATGCTGTAGCCCCGCCGATTAATACAGCGGCAACTGCAGGAAAGGCCATCATAAGGGGTGCCGTATAAAGCTGTGTATATCCGTAACCCTGAGAATATACTATAATTCCTATTGCTCCCATAATTGTAGACAATATATTTGCTTTTATTCTTCCTTTATCAATATCAATTCCTGAAGATTGGGCAAATTTAGGATTTATCCCACCTGCAGATATGGCAATACCGGATTTTGACCTGAAATACAGCCATACTATAAAACAGCATGCGAAAAATATTAAAAGCATTCCCGTTGGAATTATTATTCCTTTTTGACCGCCAATAGTGATAAGTCCTTTTTCTCCAAATAATGAGAAGCTCCAAAAGTTGCTTAATATCTTGTCTCCACCGATTGCATCAAGCTGTATTGTTTCTCTTAATCCTTTTCCTATAAACCAGCCCATTTTCGGGCTTTGAAAGGGTATCATAAGCCATGCAAGACACATTGCAGCAACAATTGAAAATCCCGTGTAAGTGGCAATTGTCATTTCGGAGCCTTTAACGGCATTTAACAGCCTGCCGTACAAGTATCCTACAATAGTTGCCAATGGTATAGAAAAAGCAATTGACATAAACAACCATGACCAGCCTGTATATCCAAATTCTATAGCACAAACTTCGGCAAATAAACCGCATACAATCCCTACCGGCAATGCAAAGTTCGGACCTGTTCCCGATTGTATTGAAGGAACCATGGCAAGTACCAATATACCGTTCATACCTGCACGTTTTATTGTATCACTCAATAAGGTATTAATGGATATTCCAAAAGCCCCTCCGGCAATAAGCAAGAGTATCCAGAATCCGCCGATAAAAATAGTAGGGAATCCTATTTTTTTAACTATATCATTAAAGCTAATTCTTTTTCTGCCTGCATCTACCATTATGCTTCCCTCCCTTCTGAATTTCCATTACTGCTGCCTGACATCATTAAACCAAATTCAGCATCCGGTGCATCGGGAGGGAGCTGTCCTTCAACCTTACCTTCGCAAATTATTACAATCCTGTCACATATGCTTCTTAATTCGGCTAATTCCGAAGAAGTCATTATTATAGTCATGCCTTCATTATTTAATTGCTTCAATAAATCAAGAACTAATTTTTTAGCTCCTATGTCAATTCCTCTTGTAGGCTCGGAAACCAAAAGAAGCTCAGGAGCCAATGTCAAAGCCCTTGCAACGCATACCTTTTGTTGGTTACCTCCGCTTAAGCTTCCTACTCTCTGCATGGAGGAGGTGCATCTTATATCAAGCTCTTTTATCATTTTATTGGCATGTTCTCTAATTCTTGCAGAATTTTTTAATTTAACAGGACCAACATTTACTAAAAAATCATTGTTTATCTGCATGGCTGAAAATACAATATTGGATTCAATTGATTCATCCAATAAAAGGCCTACGCCTTTCCTGTCTTCGCTTACAAATGAAAGACCGGATTTAATTGCAGATTTTGGATCATTTAAGGCCGAGCTTTTACCCTTAAATTCAACCTCTCCTTTTGCAGGGAATATTCCCATTATACCATTGGCAATACCTAATTTCCCCTGACCTGCAAGTCCGCCTATACCTACTATTTCACCTTTTTTTACGTTTAAGTCAACACCCTTTACTCTTTCACCGGGCATTGCAACGAATAAGTTCTTTATGTCTAATATTGTTTCATCAACAATATTTTTGTTCGTACCTTCTTCTCTGTCTATGGTGATGCTTCGTCCCACCATCAACTGTGCTATTTCATATTTATTGGTATCCTCTACATTTTTTGTAGCCACATGCTCTCCGTCTCGTAAAACGGTAACCACATCGGCTACATCAATAATTTCATCAAGTCTATGACTTATAAATAAAATACCGATTCCCTTCCGGGCAAGCTTTTTCATTGCTTTTAGCAGGTTTGCCGCTTCTGATTCAGCTAAAACTGCTGTAGGCTCATCAAAAACTAAGATTTTTATTCCCGTCTTGTCAATTTCTCTTGCAATTTCGATAAACTGCATATGACCTACCGGAAGTCCTGCCACTTGTACATATTCTTCTATATTCATGTCTAATAAGTCAAGAGCTTTCCTTGTGTCCGAATTCATTTGCTTTATATTTAGTGTTTCAAGACGTTTTCCAAATACGGGACTCACTAAGTTGGGTTTTGTAATTTCTCTGTTCAGCTTAATATTTTCCATAATGGTAAACCCCGGAATAAGCATAAATTCCTGGTGTACCATACCTATTCCATAGTCCATGGCATCATGAGGACTTTTAATATCTGCATGTTTGCCTTCTATTTCTATGGTTCCTTCAAATCCGCCGGTCGTATGAATTACCGACATTCCAAAGAGAATATTCATCAGTGTGGATTTTCCTGCTCCGTTTTCACCTATCAGTGCATGAATTTCGCCTTTTTTCAGCTCAATATTTATATCCTTCAATACTTTGTTTCCTGAATATTCTTTTGAAACATGTTTTAAGCTTAGAAGGTTATCACTCATTTCTACCTCCTGTTATATGACATTACTAATTAGCAAAGGAATGAATCAGAAGTTCCTAATAAGAAATTCTGAAACATTCCTTAATGTCTAATTATTTAGTTATTTAATTATT
>ENA-UOOR01001429-UOOR01001429.1-fermentation-metagenome-genome-assembly--contig:-NODE-1429-length-28238-cov-7.664869_pt1 | contig 28238 bp, 39 predicted proteins | sample MGYA00245780_ERZ724029 | MGnify/ENA primary metagenome ERZ724029 (study PRJEB28704, sample SAMN03018315) | fermentation metagenome | biome: anthropogenic terrestrial biome; feature: soil; material... | reverse complement strand
ACGCTGAAGGTCAGCTGTCAATGTCAGGATGCAGAAAAAGAAACAACGGCGTATGTGAAAATGGACAGGAACAGGTGCAATGTGCTTTACAGGAAGAAACGCAGTGACAGCTGGGACCTGATCGAGTCTCACCCCGAGATCTGTGCCGCGCTTATGCGCTCCAACAGCAGTTACAGTGTTGTGAACGAGTATACCCATGCCGTTTCGAAAGCGTTCAATGCGATGTTCATAACAGGTGCGACCATTGCAAGCGAATGTTCCGAGGCCTCAGGCAACCCCGGCAAGTTCACATACCATCTCGATCCCGGGGGCATGGCCGTAGACAGTACGGGAAATATTGCAGCTCTTTCATATAAAGAGTATACAGGCAAATGGAAGATCGATTATCCTAAAGAGGAAGAAGAATGACAGAACAATGTCAGAACAGGTACAGGCATTCTCACCGGGTAAATCAGGTCATAGAGGTTCTGGGCAGCAATCGTAAAAAAGAAGCAAGGTGAAAGGATGAGATGGTATCAGTACATGTGCGTTGACTGCCCCAGCATTCCGGTGGTCATCAGGGATATGAAGGCCGAGCTGCTGAACATCCGGAGATACAGTCGGGACTGGCAGAAATATCTGGATGAGAAATACGGCTGCATCCGGATCCTCGGCAAGGACTACCCGATCGGGCAGGCCCTGTACCGGATCGACCGGGCCAAATTCAACCTGCTCTGCCGTGCTTCGATAGACGGCGAGGCGGCGAGGGTTGCGAAATTGCTGGAGAAGGCGAAGCCGGGGAACATCGTTGAACCCTGCTTCGGCTGTTGGATACTGGTCACTGAATGAGAATGAAGGAGGGAACGGAAGATGGAGTTCAACACAGACGGCAAACGCCGCCCCGGAGAGGAGGCCCCGGAACCGAAAGCTCCGGAACCCGAGCCGGAGGTGCCTGTCCCCGCGCCCCGGAAGCTTGTCTCGCTGGGCACCTGCATCAGAGTGAACTGGGCCCTGCCTGGTTGTCTGATGGGGGACCACCTCTCCGATGAGGATATGAGGATCAAAGCGGCCTGTATAGAATGGATGAGTAAAGTAGAGAACTTCTGGAACGGACTCGAAGGCGGCTGTTATCTCTCGATCACACAACCCGGTGAACCTGTTACGCTTTCAGACGATCCCGGGGGACAGAGGCTGTTCCGGAGTGTAGCCCCTGAGGAAGGGATGGGCCGTTTCAAATGGACAGCAGATGCTGCGGTCGATCATATTGAAGAGATCGAATCGATCCGGGTTCCGGCAAAGGACGGCTTTTTGGAACAGCAGATGCTTGTAAGAGTTGATCTGGAGCCGGTGCTTCTGAGCCATATAATTAAATGCAGTGCAACAATGACATTCAGGAACGATCTTAATGATCCGTCCGGTGTTTCGAAACCCGAACCCGAACCCGAACCCGAACCCGAGCCTGAGCCCGTCAAAGAAGAGACGAACGCCATCCCGATCGAGACCTGCATCAGGTTCCCGGCATCCCAGTCCCTCGGCGGCAGGAGAAGGTCGGTCAAAACCGGGGGAGCCGTGAACGAGGTGCCCGTCCCGCTCGCAGACAGGGAGAACGATTCGATGTTCTCCAAAACGCTGCTCGACAAGAACGAGAAGGAACTGGCGGCCGAAAAGCAGATGATCGAACTCGGTGTTCCGCGCGATCTGTGGTGCAGGAAGGGCCGATGACCGGAAGCACTGACGGCAGGATGTCGGCGGACGACTGGTCGAGATACATACAATGGGCGCTGAAGATGTTCAAAGGAGATGAAGATGTGAAGACGAAGACGAAGACGGCAGACCCCCCGGTCGGGCAGTCTCTGCCGGCCGGGGAAGCGATAAGGATGAGCGGAGCGCTCAACGTGACTGTCCCGAAGACATTGGCCGGCACATGGGCCGCCGGCGGTGATGCGGACGACAGCAGATACAGGGTGATCGCAGAGGGGTCCTGTCTGTCATTCGAGGCCGCAGGGCTTGATGCAAAAGAGTTCTCTATAGCATCGTCCCTGTGGACAGGGTATCTGGTCCGGATCGACTGGATATTTGGAGAGGTCAGATCGGCCCGGGTCTGGAGAAGGCCTAACGAATCGACCTGCTGGACCTTGGGTATGAAGGCGGAATCCATAACGATATCATGGCCGGCCTCGGACGCAGGACTGGCAATAGTGCAGGCCGAAATGACCGTTCTTCGGCCTACAGGCCCTGTTCAGATAAAGATGGCCATAAACAAGTCGTACAGATCCTGCCAGGCAGATGCGTCCGGCAGTTCAATATGACCGAGGCAGTGTGACGATAAGGAGGAAAAAGATATGAGCAAAGAGAGTAAGACAGATATGAAAGAAGGAACTGAAAAGGAAGAGGAAGAGACGCACCGCCCGGTGCGCGGCGTTCTGCTGGACACGTTCACGGGTCCGTCCGGGATCGCCCGGCTGGCCGTTCTGGACGGCAGTCTGGAAGGCTACTACCGGGCCCTGCACTGCGACACCATCGACATCGTGTCCCGCCGGATCGGGACGGGAGTCTACGACGTGGTGCTGGACGATGAAGGCCTGCTCAAATTGGATGCTGAGAAGGGAACGCCGTTCATAAGCGCGGCGGATTCGTTCGGAGATCCCGCCCTGGTCGGCAGTCTGTTCTTCTGCCGGCATGACGGGGACGGCAGCGAGACCGACCTGACCGAAGCGGACGTGAAGAACCTGGAGGCGCATCTGCATACAGCGAAGATCGAGCTGGATAACGGTCTTGTGCAGAGGCGGGCGGTCATGACCGGTGTGGACGAACTGCATGTTCCCTATACCGAGGACGGTGCAGGAACGGAAGGGAATGAGAAGAAGAAAGCTGTCAAAGAGTCGGAGAAGGACGAAGATGAGGATAAGAAAGAGGAGTAAGGAAGCGGAGTAAGGAAGCGGAGCAGATCCGCTGTTCCGACTGCCGGTGGTTCATACCGCTCGGCGGCCGGATCTGGAATGTGGACAACAGCGGCTGCTGCCGCTACTGGGAGTACTCCGGTCAGATCCCGTTTTCCGGGAACTGCGCGGGGTACGAGTGCAGGGGCCACTGCCCGCATTTCGAAGCGAAGAAGAAAAATAAGGAGGAATGGGATATGGGAAAAGACAGAAAGGAATTGGCAGGGATGGATATCAAAGGCACTATCGCGGAGACCCGGGAACAGCTCCGCGAGCTGAAGTACAACGTGAGCCGGAGCAAGGCCAGGCTCAAGGACCTGGAGGAAGGCGACGGCCCGGTCACCGTGTCCCGGCAGGAAGCGGTCAGCGCTATGAGGGAGCTGGTGTTTCTGCAGGACGCGTTCCTCTCGTTCGGCACGATGATCACCGACCGGGCCGACGAGTGCCGGAAGGAGATCAAGAAGAAAGAGAAGAAGAAGAAGGCTGAGGAATGAGCAGCAGAAACGATCTCAGGCCGTGCCCGTTCTGCGGGTCGGAGGTAACGATCACAGACGTGGTCTGCGATTACGGCATCATCTGCCCCGAGTGCGGTCTGATCATGATAGAACCCGACACCGGTGCCCTGATCAGAAAATGGAATCGGAGGGCCTGTAAAAATGGATCCTGATAAACCGGATCGCCGGATCGTAGGTTTCCCGGCCGCTTTCGTGGACATGTGCACCAAAAGAATGGAAGAGATCTCCGACACGCTGTGGGAGGCTTCGGTGCTGGGCATGTACTCGCAGGACCTGGCCGAAGCGCTGCCTCGCTGCAGCAGGGCTCTGAAAGAGATGGCCGAGAAAATGAGGGAAGGGATAACTAAGAGGTGAATGAAATGAGCAAACTGACTATTGCAGAAAAGCTCAGAAAACGCGAACCGATCGCCCGTGAGGATATCAAGGATATGCTGGACCGGGTCATGTACCATCACACTTATGAGATCTTCCCCGGCAGTTGTGATACAAACATGGACGTGATGATATGCTTTGTTCCGGCCGACGGATGGTACGCACTGAAGTTATACAGGAACTACAACAGCAAAAGCCCGTCCTCTGAGAACATTGCGAGATTCGTTCTCGCTGTTCGGGCGGTCCTGCCGCCCGCTCTGGACTCAGACGGGTGGACGGGCCTGCCCTCCGAGGCCTACAAATTCCCTGCATCCCCTGAATTTGCCAAGCTGGAGCAGATGCTTACGGCGGAATGCGTCATGCACTGGGGCGCACAGTCCAAAGACTGCGACGGCATGATGTAGATCTGCGATGCAGAGGGGGTGTACATCGGGATCGCGGTCGATGAAACATCCAAGGCTGACGGAGAAACGGGGCGGCTGGTCATTACAGGCGGCGCTATGATGTCGGATGAGGAACGGAAACAGAATCAGGACATGGTGTACCATCTCAGTGCTGAGGACGTGATGGTCAGGGTGCGCAGGGCACTTAAGAAAAGAACCATTGTCTCTGACTGAATAGGAACAATAAAAACAAAAGAGGAGATGAATCAGATGTTCGGGATACATAAAAGATCGACGGCTAAAACCGAAAGCGGTCAGGCCGGTACAGCGAAAGAGTCGATCAAAGATTGGGACAGTGAAATAGAGAACAGCACCGCAATGCACGCGCTCAGGGATGTACTGCAGCAGTGTGCTGTCGAGACCGAATATGCAGATGACAGAAAATCCTGTCATCTTACGGTCAGGACAGAGATACCGACCTCTGAACCGATGGAACCGAAGGTATTTATCGGTTTCATAGGGGACATCAACGAGATCAATTCGTTCTTAGGAATGTACGGATCCGTGTATTGTGTTACCCCTTTAATGATCGACGCTTCCGATCTGATCATCAGAGGAACAGCACGCATAACAAAATTGGAGAACTGAGATGACCGATCAAATAACAGGAATGGATCAGCGGTTCCAGTGGCTGATCGAGAAGAAGACCGTCGAGGTGCGGCTGCGGAATACGTGGCTCGCCCGCGAGCCGGACGGAAACGGATCTACCGATACGGTGTACTTCAAGTTGGAAGGATGCGGGCCGAAACTGCTGTGCAGGATAGACGGTTCGGACAGATGGTTCAGCGACCCGTCGGGCGTCAACGAGGGACGGGCCAAGCAGGCGCTCCTGCGGCTCGATGCCGCCTGCGAGGTCTGTTATCCTCTGTCCGGGGCCGAGGCGATGGACGCCGCGTACCGGGACGGGAAGAAGGTCGTCAGCAGATTCGCCGAAGAGCTGCATCCCGATGATGAGGGCTGGTCCAGGCACTGCACCTACCGTCTGTCGGATACATCCGAAGGCCTGGTGGAGGACCGCGACGGCACACCCAACACCCCCTCGGCCGACGAGTACTATTCGAAGTGGAGGATCGTAGAATGACCGAAGATGCGAAAACCGCCGGCCCGATCGTTCTCGACGCCTGCTGCGGGCCGCGCATGATGTGGTTCGACAAGCAGGACCCCCGGGCCGTCTTTGCGGACAGCCGCGACCTGGAGACCGTCCTGTGCGACGGGCGGGTGCTGAACATCCATCCGGACGTCCGGGCGGATTTCCGGCACTTACCGTTCAGGGACGGGATGTTCTGCCATGTGGTCTTCGACCCGCCGCACCTGGTGAGGGGCGGCGACACGTCCTGGCTGGTCCAGAAGTACGGAAAGCTGCCGAAGGACTGGGCGGAGTATCTCAGGCAGGGGTTCGACGAGTGCTGGCGGGTCCTGAAGGTCGGCGGCACCCTGGTCCTCAAGTGGAGCGAGGTCCAGATCAGGGCCTCAGAGCTCACCGCAGCGCTCGGCCGGGTACCGCTGTACGGCGAACGGATGCACAGCGGAAAGACGGTATGGCTGGTCTGGGTCAAGACGGAGGCGGGGGCATGATCGAGATCTGGTGGATCATCGGGCTGTTCCTGATGGTGCTCGGTCTGATCGGGATGGCGACTCTGGCTTACATCGCGGAGGTCTACGGGACCGGGTGCCGGCGGCGGTGGCGCGTCTGCTGGTACGTTTGTTCGTTCATCTTCATCATTGGCGTCGGGATTATATTCTCCGTATTCAGACACGGAAGCATATGGGGGTGAAAAGATGACAGATAGGAAAGAGAAAAGTATGAGTATAAGGGAGCGGTTCAGACTGCTCGGCGAGGATAAGGTGCTGAAGGTCGCCCTGTCCCCTGAACGTCAGGGCGATCGGGCCGAGACCCCGCCGGTGTATTTCAAGCTGGGAAAACACGGCGAGCTCTGCTTCAGGGTGGAAGGCTCTTCGAACTGGTACAGAGGCACTGTCGAGTTCGAGGCGGGGCTGCTGTTCGACGACAGCATCTGCGAGGCCGTGCCCGATACGGTTTTGGTTTGGACAGAGAAAGAGGTATGAAAATGACAGATGAAAAAGGATCCGGGCACAGCCCGGCCCGGTAAGCATGAAGTGCACAGGAGTGAAATTCGCAGGAGAAGCCAGGCGGTATGCAGTCCCAGCGACATCAGGGGGATCGGCAGTATTGGCCGGATCGATGCTCCCTTTCCCCTCCGTGATCGCGGTGTACGGACCGCTGAAACCCAAGTGCGCGGTGTGCAGTGTGTTCGAACAGCCTTCAAAGGTGAAAGGGAATTAAACGGATCCGGTCGGTCGCCGGCTGCGAAAGGGCATGCATCTTATGCATGTCCCGCAAGTCTGAAAGACTGGTGAGAAAAATGGAACAGAAAAAAAGGAAGATATTGGCAGGACTGACGGTCCTGATCCTGGCTGCGGTCGCCTGTGCAGGCGCTGCGGCCTACTGTCATTACAGCAATGACGGTCAGCAGACGGACAGCGGATATTCGGTCGAGTTCTACCCGGCCGACGGTACCACTACCATAACTCTCGGTACGAGTGTAGGCGTTACTCCTCCGATCGGTGAACACTTCGATCATTGGAACACCCAGGCCGATAATGGAGGCAAAAGTTATGCGGGAGGGGAAACAGTTTCTCTATCTGCCGACAGCCCTTCGCTTACATTGTATGCGATCTACAGCTGCAATACCTATACCATTACCTTTGATGCCAACGGCGGGACCGGTCCTGCGATGAATTCTATATCCAAGACTTACAATACGCCTGAGGATCTGACAGCAAATACATTTACCAGGGAAGGCTATACATTCTTCGGTTGGTCTACGGACAAGAATGCTATAAGTGCCGAATATACCGACAAAGGTTCAGTTACTGATGATTTGACTACTACAAATAATGGCAAGGTCACATTGTACGCGATTTGGGAGGTCAATCAGTACACTGCAACGATGAAACTTGATGGCGGAAGCGTAACCGGTGTCGGAGAGGGTTGGACTGCAGACAATAACGGAGGCCACAGCTACTCTAAGAAGTTCGATTACGGAACTTCTGTTGCAGAAATCATACATGATTTCAATGCTACGCCTGTTAAGAACAATCATGACTTCAGCAGCTGGTCTCCCAGCACCGGAACACTCGGCACTTCAGGGGTTGTGATCACTGCAAGTTACAATAACCATACATACAGTGTTGATCGGACCGCGCATGTTGGAGAATTCACAACAATCGGCGATAATTCGAATGCAACAGCAACATACGAGACAGATTACACCTTTACCCTCGGTGTGACCTATACGACAAACGGCACGACCGTCACCAGTAATGTGACCGCTTCGGATGTGAAGTTCACTGTTACGATTGGGAATACAGATTATACTGATGATTGTATTTCTAATGGAAACGGAAGCTATACTATCAAAGGCGCTGACATTACCGGAGATATAACAATATCTACAACTGCGATCCACTGTTTCTCGTTGGCTTATAACAGTAACGATAACAGCGAAACAGCGATAACGGTGACGTACCAGCATTACAGCTATGATTCGGATTATGAATTTACAGTTCTTCCCTATTCAGAGGTGTATGGCGATTGATCCAATTGCAGTTTATTGTGGGGTTACGGATTTAATCTGCGGAATGGATGGACCAATACAATCTGGGCAGGTCAGGGCATCTCGCTTTCAGCCGGCAAATTCCTTACGCTGACATGTATCCCTGCACCGTTTTCCATGCCGTTCACATCATGAGGTAACAGCTCCGACTGTGAAGATAAATATTTTTCAGGGGCCGCAAGACCCCCGTCAAACCTCTTACAAATCAATCAAGGTGAGCAAAATGACAGACATCAATGGATATGAATGCGAAACGCCTAAACCCGAGCCCCTGCACGACATCGGCTGGGCGGTTGCAAAGATGATGAGCGGCAATAAGATCTACCGTCGCGGCTGGAACGGCAAGGGCATCTACTGTGCGGTGCAGTGCCCGGCAAAAGATTCCGACTGCTCTCAGGTCTATGCTTACGTCGATACGACCGGTCTCAGGACCAAGAATCCTGATGCTCTGAAGTCGCGTGTACCGTGGGCACCGAGTCAGACCGATCTGTTCGCGGTCGATTGGGAAGCTTACTCCGGCGATCCGTCGGATCCCGACAGCCGTTCCGAGATCGAAAAGTCGAGAAGCAAGCTGAAGGAAGCGGATATCAAAACATACTACAGAAAGGCCTCCAGGATCAGCGCGGCCTGCTGGAATCATACGATCTATTCGTATTACGAGATAAAGAGCTGGATCGGAGACGAAGGGGTTCTGTCCGACGTGATCGCAGACAAGGAAATAAAAAAGGATGAACGTCTGACGATCTTCGTAAAGGACGGCAGCAAGCTGTACCTCGATGTCGGGGACTATCTGGTCAAGGATGCCGACGGCAAACTCAGCGTTCTCAGGCCGGAAGAGTTCAAAAAGCTCTACGGAGAAGGAGACCCCGGAGAGGCCGAGTGAAGATGGGCAGGAGATGAATGCGATGATCACAACATACACATGCGTCTGCGGAAAGACCATCAGTCTGGATCTGAAGGAACATACGCTCTCGGATGAAGACAGGCTTCTGTCCGACAGGGGTTGGGCATATGAGCTCAGAGACGGTCGCGGGCACTATTACTGTGACAAATGCAGACGTTGGTCCGGCAATCGGGTGACGGCCAAGGCGGTCGTTACCCGTAAAAGCAGGATATGAAAGGCAAACTGCAAACATATTTAAACGGTTCGGGGTCATACTGAGGGAATACTATGGGAAAGAATAAAGAGAATGGAAAGAACAAAATAACCGAATGCCGGCAGGACGACGATGGCCCTCAGGTCATCCAGGTAAGATGCTCGGAGAAAAAGAAGAAAAAGATCCTTAAAGAGATCCAGAAAATATTCGATAAGAGCGGTTCAGAGATAGGCGTAATAGAGGCGGCCGACAAGATTGATAAGAAAAAGACGGTCGAAGCCGTCCTTGATATCGAGAAGCTGACGATCGCCGATCTCAACCGCATCATGGACAAGCTGACCGACCGGCATCTGCCGGCTAAATTCCACCGGAACTCCGGCAGACAGACCGTCAGTCTGTGCTCGGAATCGGACCGCAGATGGCTGGCGAAGTATCTGGAGGAGTTCGGAGTGCAGGGGGTGCTGTCCGTTGATGACTGAATCGAAGCGCAAATACCACAGTTCCGAGGCCAAGACCTCTCTGCTGGCGATCCTGGATGCGGCCGATCGGCCGATGTCTACCCAGACGCTGACGCTTCTGGCCCTGAACTATCGGCATCCCGAATCAGTGATACATGCCGAGGACATTACCGTCAGCATGGTATGCAACACGGGGCGTACACTCAGACTGCTGAGGGACTACGGGAGGGTTATCGGGTCCAGGAAGAACCGCCGGGCTTACTGGCAGATCAACAGGGCCGCAGAGGGGGATGAGTATGAGCAGTAAGATCGAGGAATCGACAGCGGCTGCCGAAGCGGCCCTGCGGCAGCTGAGCCAGGATCTGAAGGACGCCGGCCAGCTGCAGTGCGCCGAGGAGATAGACGAGATCATCCAGGAAATGAGATTCTCGGCCCGGCAGGCATTCAAACGGAAGGGCGGACGGGAAGTATGAAAATGGTAACTCAGGAGTTCGTGATCGAGAGTCTTAAGAAGGACGGTCCGCAGACGGCTGTCGAACTGGCCCGGAAGTGGGCTGTCAAGCTCGGTTCTGATGAAAGCCGGCAGACCCAATGTAACGGCAGCGTCTACCGGTGCCTCAAGACCCTGGAGCGGTTCGGCTACGTGAAAGAGAAGGGGACTACCGCCGAACAGGTGCATGAGAACAATGTCATCGTCGTCAAGAAGCTCAAGGTCTGGCAGTTCGATAACGACGGTCAGGTCAAACACACCCCGATCATCACCCACAGCACCAAACGTCTGGCCCATAAACCGTTCAACCCCGACAGCGGGTGTCCGCTGGAGTCGGTGAAAGGACAGGACCCGGCCGACTACTGTCCGGTCTGCGGCAAATACCTGGCAGACCGGATGGACCGGGCCGGCATAGCCAAGCACATCCTGCGGTGCCGGACGCTGATGAGCCATATGGCCGGAGATGAACAGCCGGTGGTCGTGGCCGCCGGGGTGCTGGACTGCCTAAAGCAGAACGGTCCCTGCACCGCCCATACCATCCAGGCCAAGACCGGCTATCGGATACCGAGGATCATGGCCGCCCTGGGACTCCTGGCCACCCGGGAACAGGTTAAAAAAGAAAGAGAAAGCGGGTACAGAGAGTATACATACTATATCTGAAAATTGAAAAGGAGGAAAAATGACTGGAGAGGATATGGAGGACCGCGACGATTGCTGGCCGGAATGGTCGGACATGAGCCGGTGGGACCGGTGTTTCTATATCTACGGGATCTTTGTGACGATCGTGGGACTGTTCGGTATGGTTTCCGGCGTCTACAGATACTTCACCTGTGAACCGCAGGCCGTCAGGGCTGCGCTGATCCTGCTGATATGCGGGTTGGGCTGTGCGGTGTTCGGCATCGCCCTGGTCAAGGCCACTCGGCGACTGTACCGGCATCGCTGAATTTTCAGCGGCCGGGGACCGCAGGGTTAATCAACAGACACGGGAATACCGATGCGGAGAGATTCAAATGGCCATAACAGTCTCTGAAGCGGGCGTGATTGCATCTTTTTGTACATCTGCCAGTTCGCGCGGTTCGATCACATTCACCTGGGGGACCGGAACCTATGCCCAGATCGCCAGGACCGCCGTCGATCAGACGGTCAACCTGCTGTTCGGCATCAGCGATCCGGTCCTGATGGGTGCGGTCAGTTCAGCGGTCTCGAACGGCAGTTCCGAGCTTGTCATAACCCTGTCCAACGGCATCGTCATCACCGTACCGGAAACAGCAGATCCTGCGTGAGCGCCGGCAGCTGATCGTATCGGAAGCGGACAATATGAATCCAAAAAAGAACCGGAGAGAACTGGAGCATCTTTATCGGATGATCGGTTTTTCCAATGAGGACATCGAAAAGGTCATGGGCCGGCTGGACCGGCTCTGCAGAAACAAGAAAGGAGACAGAGAAAATGATATGCAAGGGCACAGTGCTGCCGATAAGAAAGAATAAAGGCGATGCGGGGATCGATTTCTTCGCCCCGTATGAGATCGAGCTGGCCCCCGGCAGGTGGACCGACATCGACACCGGCATCAGCCTGGAGGACGGAGATCTGGCCGAGGGCACCTGTCTGATGCTTGTGCCCCGGTCGGGGCTGGGAGTGAAATACGGCACCCGGTTCCGCAATACCGTCGGCATCGTGGATCGGCAGTACCGCGATCCGATCCGGGCCTGCATGACCTCCGATGTCCCTCTGCGCATCCATCAGGGCGAACGTTTTATGCAGGGGATTATTGTACAGTTCGGTACATTCCCCTGGGAACAGGAGCCGGAACACGAACGGCAGGGCGGATTCGGCAGCACAGGTCTTAAATGAGCATAACCTGATAGACGGCCGAGGTACCGGAAATGGATGCATTCACTTTTGTGCTCTATATTCTCCTGTTCGTACTCATCCTGATACTGGCCGTCGGGGCCTATGCCCTTCTGCTGTATGCCTGGAAGTACATCGACCACGGCTGGTTCGCGATCTGCGGACTGCTGCCGGTCTGGATAAAAGATACGGCCCCTTCGGCCTATGCCGGACTGGATCATCGTATCAGCTACACTTCGCTCGGGATGTTCCCGACCGCAGACGACCCGAAACTGAAGAATCTGGCCGCGCAGATCTCCGCCAAAGGCGGTTCCCGGAAACACAAGGCCCGGGTAGCGCTGGCCCTGGTCCAGCAGTATGTCAGGTATGTCTCGGACAGTATCGAATACGGTAAAAGGGACAAATGGGTGCTTCCCTGGCAGGTCATCAAGAACAGGAAAGGCGACTGCGAGGACTCCGCCTTCCTGTACGCCGGTCTGCTTTACAACATAGGCATCCCTTCGATCGTAGTGTCTGTCAAAGGGCATATGACCGTCGGAGTGGACCTGGGCGGTAAGGGCGCATGCATCGGAAAGAAAGGTTTCACCTACGGCAACACCTTCTACGTATTGGCCGAACCTGTTTCCATTCTGCCGCTGTTCGGGATGTTCCCGGTGAGTGGGACCGCTGCGCTGTATGCCGGAAAGACCGAAGTGCCGACCTCAGAATGGCGCAACGAACTGGAATCCATCCAGAACTGAAATGGGATCAAGGGCTGAAACACTTGGGATCTCCGCAGCCGACTGGAAACGGCTGCGCGAGATCTGGCGGGGGCTGCTGAAACGCTGTGAGAACCCGCACTGCAAGGATTACCGCCATTATGCCTTGGAGAGGCATATCTCGGTCTGCCCGGAATGGCATGATTTCGAGACATTCGCCCAGTGGGCGCTGGCTCACGGCTACGGCCCGGATATGACCTTGGATCGGGTGGGGAACTACCGGGGGTACAGTCCCGGGAACTGCCGGTGGATCTCACGGCAGGCCCAGGCCCTGAACCGTTCGTCCAACACCCGTCTGATCATCGACGGGAAGGTCAGAACGATCTCGCAGTGGTCGAGACTGTCAGGTACGGCCGATTTTACGATCTGCCGGAGACTGGAGGCCGGATGGACCCCGCAGGATGCGGTGTTCAAGCCGTCCAGAAAGAAGAAAAAGGGGCCTGGGGCCCCATAAATGTGTTTATTTCATCAGGACGATCGAGAAGGTCGCCGGAGAAATGCCGGTGATCTCGGTTCCGGCTGCCGAATAGACGAGGAGTTTGCCGGTGGCCAGGTTGTAATACCCGGTATAGCCGCCGCTGATCTCCAGGCCCAGTACAGCCTGCGGGGTGAACCCGAGATCGAGACCGACGCCGCCTGCCACATAGGGGCCGACCTCGCCGGTGATGCAGGCCACGTCGAACCAGCCGATCTTGTTAAACCGGACAGCGCTGCGAACCGTCGCATCATCGACCGTGACAGTGACCGTATAGTCCTGGGTGGTCTCAGCGTCCTCGGCAGTGACCGTATAGGTGACCGCAGAGGTGAAATCCTCCGCAGTGCCGGAGGTCGGAGAGACTGTAGCTCCGGTACTGACCGCAATGGTCGGTTCCAGGGCGGTCACAGCTGTGCCGTATGGCACAGTGATGGCCACCGTATGCTCGGTGTCGTCGATAGTGCCGGCAACGACGGTGCCGCTGACCGTGAAAGAGAAGGCCGTGATTTTACATTCAGTTGATGCCATATTTATTCACCTGTAAGTTGCGGGGGATCGCTCCCCCGCGTTCAGGACTCTTACGAGTCGTCCGCCAGGTTGACGATCTTACCATGCTGGATGCAGGAGTCGATACGGGTCTCAGCCCGCATGTTCATCACGTTGACCTCCTGCAGGATTCTGGTTATCGCCGGGTTGTTGACGTTGTACATCTCCAGAGGAGTGAGCATCGACAGCCAGATATGATCAAGATCAAGCAGATCTATCTCACCCATCTTGGTGGTAGAGACCTTCTTGGTCGTGAAGTCGAAGTTCATGTTGCCGTCCTGGATGATCGGCACGTTCTGGAAGCTCTGCAGGAGAATACCTGCATCGCGGCCGGGGATGGTCTTGACGCCGTTGAAGTCTCTCTGCACGTACACGCTGTCCAGATAGACGTTGTTGGCGAGCATGAGTGCACCGAGCTTATCCTGGGCGACATTCGACATCGCGAACATCTTGTTGTTCGGGGACGCGCTGTCCTTCCAGTTGACAGAGCACTGCCGCCACAGCTTACGCATGTCGGCGATGCTGAGGGCTCCGGAGGCGGCGTCGATGAGCTGACCGTCGAGATTGGATGCAGCGGAATTACGGAAGGAGTAGAAATCTCCCTTCGCGGAAGTGAAACCGCCGTAAGGCGAAACATAGTCGCCGGTCAGGGTGACGCCGTTCTCGACCTTGCCGATCTCGCCGTAAGACGAGATGCACCTGGAGATGCTGTTGAGGGAGGTCTCGACACCGCCTTTTACCGGCTGCTTCATGTAAACCGGCCGGAGAAGGGTCTGGTCGGCGAGGTTGGAGTAGTTGGTGGACATCTTGTCGATGTAGTCCCGGTACGCGATGGTGTCATCCTTGTTCTCGAGGGCCTGGAGACCCAGACCGTAGTCGAACGCGAACGGGAGATCCTTGTAGGGCTCCCGGAATTCGGTGACCGGCATCTTGACAGATGCGGGCACAGAACCGTCCTGGATGGTGCCGGCACCGAGACCGCCGAAGTCCCCGACGTCCAGGTTGCCGGAGTCAAGCGCATCACCGGAGGTGACCAGACCGTAACTGGCCTGTTCGGTGGCCAGACGGACACCCTCATGCTGATAGGCCCGGGCACCGATCGCGGTGAAGACGTTGTCACAGGCGAACATGGCGGCAGTGATCTCCTTCCCCATAATGGAGTTGAAGTAGCCGTTATCGCCGTAGGTTGCAGCGCCGGCGGATTTGCCGAAGCTGTAGGCTCCCTGATAGAAAGCGTCGATCAGGTCGTAAAGACCGTCGCCGGTTTCCGGGAAAGTCGAGCCGAGCTTGTTTCCCATTTTGATGAAACTTCCGTTTGCCATGATATTCACCATGTTATTCTTAGAATCCCTTCTGGGACTTAAAAAGGTTATACTCCCGAATGTCATTTTCAACGACCTTATGCGGGTCTACGCCGTGCCCCATCCGGATCTTGGGGGCATTGCTCAGGGATTTGTTGATCCGGCCCAGATCCGGTCTGGACAGATCTGCGTTGACCGCCGAAGTATCGGACGGGCGGTTCTCCTGCATGTCGTTCTTTCTGAACGACATCATCTCGCGCATAGTTGTGATATGCTTGCCTTCGTTTTTGACGAAATCCCCGCCGATCTCCTCATTGGCCGGGGCGGTATCTGCGGCGGCCTGATTGCCGACCGTGCCGCTGCCGGCGTCTGCGTTTCCTTCATTGGGCACTCCGCTTTTGACCGGATCTGCCGGAGCAGGCGTGGTACCTGCCGTCGGCGCGGCCGGAGCGGTCGGTGCTGCAGCCTGGGGGACTGCCGGAGCGGTATCGACACCGCCGGCGCCCTGGAGGGTATTGCCGACAGCGCCTTCATCGGCGGAGCCGGTGACGGATTTGGCGGTCTTGGAGGTCCGGACCTTTGCCGGTTTGCCGTCCACGCCGCAGTTCCTGGATTTGAGGCCGGTATACAGATCGCGGAAGTTTATCTTGGCGGTCTTGTCGAACTTGTCGGTCCCGATCTCTTCGACAGTTTCCTCTTTCTTCTCTTCGGCCGGGGTTTCAGCGGCCTCTTCGCCGGCCTCTTCCTTGGCCTCGGTCTTGCCGCCTTCTTTTTCGTCGTCGTCCTTGTCCTTGGATTCGACCTCGATCTCCACGACCTGAGGCTCTCCGTTGGGACCTTTGATCTCGGTCTTGCCTTCGGCCTCGCCGTCGTCGGACTTCATATGCATCAGCGCCTGGGCCAGACCGTCCAGATCGATATCGTCCGGCAGTCCGAATTTGGATTTGATGTCGGCACCGCACATCGGACAGGTCTCTCCGGCATCGCCGGTGTCCGCTCCGATGACCGGCTCACTGCCGGCACCGAGCGCCTCGTTCACGGCCGGGCCCTCGGACTCGGCCACCGGGGCAGTGGATGCGGCAGGCTTCTGCTGTTTTCCGCTGCATTCGGCCACCGGGCCGGTCTCGACCTTCTTCTTGCCGCCGCATTCGGCAACAGGCGCGGTTGCGCTCTTGGTAACTTCGCCGGCGCCTTCGGCCTCGGGTTCTGCGGCAGGAGCGGAGGCGGCATTGCCGCTGCCCACTTTGTCAAGGATATCTGCGACATCCCTCAGAGTGGCTGCATCGTTTTCCTCGATCGCGGTCTCAGCGACCTGTTTGATCGCATCCATGACCTTGCTGTCGCCGGTTGCGGGGGCAGTTTCAGCCTCAGGGGCCGCTGCTTCCTCACCGCCTTCGGCAGCCGGCGGTTCTGCAGCGCCTTCGCCGTCTTCAGCACCGCCGTTGTCATTCAGGAATGCGTCTATCTCCTCATCCGACATCTCGTCGGGTGTCTTGCCGCCGGCATCTGCACCCGACTCGGGGGCGCCTGCGGCACCGTTGTCTCCCGGAGTGCCGGCACCGACCGGGGCCTCAGGAGATACACCGGTATCTGCGGCCGCCGGAGCTTCCGTCTCGGGGCCTGCTTTCTTATCTTTGTCTTCGTCTGCCATATCGTTCTCTCCGTTTGCTGCAATATCGCCAATTGCTCCGTCAGCCGGTATCGCGGTTGAGGATGGTATAGTGCCTTCCTCGATCGGATTGCCGCCGGTCACACCGGCCTCGGCTTCGGGCGCAGGGCCTGTTTCCCCGGCATTATCCAGGACAGTCTGATCACCCATGATCTTCGGGACCAGGGTGGCAGTCCGGTCGGAATCGGTCCTGATATCGTTAAGCTGGCCGGCAATAGCGTCCAGCTTCTCAGAGACCGAGGCCTTGCGGATCCCGGAGCCTTTGCGGAAGGATTCCCATGCAATGTCTGCGTCCATGATACTACCTGCGGCCATTTATCTGGTTGTGCCTATTTAAGAAGTGTTGCCCGAAAACGGATGTTCAGGCCTCAGGCCGGGCAATGTAGAATCCGTCCGGCCGCTGGCAGATCAGATCGTGGTCCGCCATCTTCCTGAATGTCTGCTCGTCCACCCCGGGCAGGATCTTCCCGTCAGGTGCCACCCAGCCGGCCGAATAGCCGTCCTTGAACGACTTCTCCAGCAGATAGCTGCGGTCATTGAGCGTGGCGTATCCAGTCAGGCTCCAGTCTGCCACCAGGCCATTGGCTTTCATTATCGGATAATCGCGTTCGAACTCCGGGAACTTCATCTCGGCCAGCACTCCGTCCTTGGTGGCATGGACGTTCTTGTAGCCGATGTCCAGCAGATCCCGTTTCAGGGCCTGGATCGGACAGAAGTCATAGCTCTTGTGGATCTCGTAGCTGTCCACCTTCAGCGTGGCCTCTGTTTCGGGCCGCCGGTCTGCCGATTTGGTCAGTTTGGCCTTGTCGTTGTACCAGTTCAGGGTGCAGTAGCGGTTGGCCGGGACCCGGCAGAGGCTGATCTCCATCAGCTGTGTGACGTTGCGCCGGGTATAGCAGCCCCGGCCGTCGCATTGATACTTGCCGAATGTGGCCTCACCGGCCACGGACAGCGAGTTGAAGCCGTTGATGAACGCCTTCCGCGCTTCATCATAGACCGGCGATCCGCCGTAGACGTTACCCCAGACCGCCACTGCATCCCTGTCGTCCTTCTTGATGGGCTGCCAGTCCCAGATGGTGAAGACGTTGTAATTGGCATGCTCGAACATGCCGTTCCCGCCCTTGTCGATGAACGGATCCAGGTTCTTCTTGACCGAATTCAGATCTAGTATCTCCCGATCCTTGTCGATCGCATCGGCGCTGGCAGTGATGTTGAACGAGAACGAGGACGGCAGGGTGCGGCAGGCCTGCCAGGCAGACCTTTTGGCCTTCCGCACCTCGTCTTCCGATTTGGGGTTGAGATCGTTATAGGACTTCATCCATACCTGCTGGTCATGGTCGTCCAGGGCATTCTGCACCTGGGTCGGCAGTTCCAGAATGTTCGCATATGTCATATGCCTCACATCTTAATGAGCATTTATAGGTGTTTGCCCGTCCACCCGCAGATACATGGTCCCGGTCTTGGTCCGTTTAACCGCTATGCCGTCTGTTGCGGCCAGGGTCCGGGAGACCGTCAATCTGTCCATTCCTGTATCGGCCGCCACATCGGAGGCGGTCATCCAACTGGCGGAGGACAGGGTGTTGCGTGCCTTCTGTTTGGAGGATTCGTCGATATGGTAGAATCTGGTGATGACACGCTGCCGCAGTTCCTCCAGTTCGGCCGGGGTGCCGTGGATGCGGATGATCGGCATCCGGCACGATTTATCGAAATCCTTCTCCAGATTCGGACCGCTGATCCGGTCTGACAGCAGGATCGATGAGGCCTGCAGCCGGGTCAGATTGGTGAGATAGGCCACCTCCATAGCATCCAGCCATTTATTGGGGCTGTCCAGAAGGGTCATCCAGATCTTGAACTCGTTATTGTTCATTTCTTCCTCCCGGTCCGGCCTTTATCGGCAGCATAGTGGGCGCTGTCGCTCTGCCAGGTCTCTTCTGTGATCTTCGACTGCGGAGGCGCGTTCAGAGAATCCTGCCGATCTTCGGATCCGTTATCCTGCTCGATCCTGATCGACCTAAGAAGCTCTCCTGTGTAAACGCTACCGTTCTCCATCAGCAGCTGCTGCATCTTGGCCGCGATCATGGCGGCGATATCTTCCAGGCTCTGTCCTTTATCGAGCCAATCAGCCGGATCGGCCGGTTGGAGAGAACCGGACGGACTGCCGTTGAAGACCAGATGCACGGCCGGCCGGAAGAAGGGATACGGCGGAATGCCGTTCTGCATGATCGTGCGGTAGACCATATCTCCGCGCCGGTTGCGTTCCCTGGGATCCCGTATTCCGAACTTTTTGCCTACCCATTCTCTGATCTCTGCCCGGACCGGAGAAATCTGGCCTCTGCCGTACTTGCGTTCGCCGGAGGACATCTCCGCTCCGACCGTGCCGAACTCGACATAGGCCGCATGCGGGGAATCTACGATCACGTTGTAGCCTTTCAGCCGGCGGTCGGCCTCCAGCATGCCGCGTATTACGTCCTCCGGAGTACCGCTGTCGCTCAGGATCTCCACATCGGCTTTCATTCCTTACCTGTCGCTGAAGCGGCAAAGGCCGCGATATTCTCCCGTTTGCTCAGGTCGACCTCGTCCTTGGCGCTCCCGACCTCTCCGTCCTCCCGGCGGGCCGTCCCGATCTGCGGCGGCCCTTCACCGTCCCCGGATGTCATACCGCCGTCGGCCATACCGCTTTGAGGGCCGGAGGGTATGGCGGCATTGGCGGCGATCTGCTGCTGGGCCTGCTGTTCCTGCTGTTTCTGATCTTCGGGTTCCTTGCTGTAACGGAACTCTCCGTCCTCGAAGTAGATCTTGAAACCGAGTGCCTTCATCTTCTGGGCCTCTTCGATCTTATCCATCCGCTTCTTGGCATCCGTGTACGCTTTGCTCGGCCGGTTGACGTTCAGCACCCAGTCGGTGACCTGCGGGAACCAGGACATGATCCACCGGCACTGGGCATCGACATAGTTGTACTTGTCCATCAGATACCGGTCGTAAATGGTGATCTGCTGGCTCTCGTTGTTCATGCCGCCGGAGGCTTCGACATCGCCGGCGAACAGATTGGGCACACCTCCGTGGGCGCACAGCCGATCGCGGATATCGTTCTTGATCTGCATCAGATCGGCGGATGATTCGGTACCGAGCTCCAGGGTCTGGGCCTTCATCTCGGCCGTGTTGGGCAGCTGAGGCGGGGTGCAGACGATGGGGATGGAGTTGTCGTTGGTCGCCAGGATATCCTGGATGCCTTTGGTGATGTCCTCCACATCGTCATCGCTGAATCCGGGGAGGATGATCATCTTCCGCACGAATCCGAACTTGTACTTCTTCAGATTGTGCTTCTCGATATAGTGATAGGTCAGCAGGTCGTCCTCGATATCGTACCAGATGGGTATGCCGTAGATCAGCGACTGCCGGAACCAATGGTCCTGATAGACCTCTTCCTGCGTGTACAGCCAGTATTTGCCGGTCGCACCGTAGTTACTGCCGACCTGCCAACAGGCCGGGTACAGTTCCTTGCCTTCGGCCGAGCACTGGTTGATCGCATCGGGATTCTCATCCAGGTTGATGAGCGCGTGGCGGTTCTCCCGGACGAACGCGTATTTGGTGCCGGGTTTACCGGCCTCGTCGTACAGATACCTAACATATTTCGGATCCTCGGCGATGAACTCCTTGGGCCTGGCCCTGATCAGCCGGCCGGTATCCTTATCGTAGATATCTTCGGTTATGCACAGGGTATAGGCCTGGTTGTTCTGCCATTCGGATTCGGCATAGGCCCGGAGCACATCCCTCAGCGACTGCCCGTTGTCGTTTGCTTCGTCGATGAAGGAACGGCCGTTGGAACGGGTAAAGTAGCGTTTCTGGGTGGGATCCGGACGCCGCAGATGCTTGCTGCCGCAGACCGGGCACTCCTCCACGATGTTTTGAGTTTCATAGCCGCAGTCATTGCATTTCATTGCAAATTTGGGGCTGAGCGCCAGATCATAACGGAACAGTTCAGACACCGACCGCTGAAAGATGGTCGACAGCACTGACACCTCGCTCCGATACCAGTCCATCAGGGCATACATGTACCAGTAGGAACTCTGGCTGGTCACCCGGTACCACATGTTGGACGGCCGATCGGCATTGCCTATCTCGGTCGAGATACGTTTGGCCTTATCCTGCTGGTCAAGAACCGAGCCGGCATCGGCCCTGAAATCGGTCAGACCCATAGACGGACGCATCACTTCCGGCATGACCGCAGCCGCGACGGCAGATGTTGCCGATCTTGGTCCAGATACTTTCATCATAGTGCTCACTGCCTGAAATATGACTTAATGCTTATATAGATGATACCACCCTCTTAGACCTTCTGGTCTTTATTGTCTGAGACTTGGGCAGTACCAGGCTGTCATTCCCTTTTGCCTCCGCCACCTTGCCGTGACCGCGAATGAAGATCTTGGTGGTGGCGTAACGTATGGCATCCATGATATGATCGAATTCCTTGATCGGATCGCCGGTGGGCTTGCCGTTCTTGTCCAATGCGTAGGCGTAGCTGCGGAGTTCCATCTGGGTGTTGGGGCAGTGGCTGCTGATTATCATGTGATAGCCCTGCAGCCGCTGGATGCCGTTGCTGACCGTGCCGGGGCCTTTCAGGGCCGGTTTGATGTTCGGCAGGCTGTACGTTCTGATCGTCGGATTCCCGGCAGGATCCACGGCGTTCTCGGGGATTCCCATCATCAGCTCGTAGATCGATTTCGGTTCTGCCGAATCCGCCCAGATCGTCTCCTTGGCATAGCCCATCTCGGTAAGCCGTTTGGCCAGGTCGATGTTGCTGAGTCCGCGTTTGTATAGCTCGTCGCATACCCAGAGCGTCCGGGCGCCGACGTCGATGATGACTGCTGCAAACGCATCGTAGGACTGTTTGTATCCGAAGTCCAGCCCGTAGGCGCACACCGCGTTCGGATGCTCTGCCAGGACCTGCAGCGGATCGAAATCCGCTGTTTCCCAGTTCTCGTAGATGAGCCCGGACGCCACGCCCCATTCGCCGTCGCAGATGACCTTGGCCAGTCTCGGATTGGTCTTGTACAGCTCCATATAACGCGGGATATCGGACGTCTTGCTCAGGAATTCGTTGTCCCGGAAGGTGGTGGTCATGGCCAGCACGTCGTCGTGCGGGGTGTCGAAGAACCGTGCCTTGATCCAGGATTGGTCGGTCCACGGGTTGAAGATGCCGGTGATCTGTTTGAAGAGGCCGGTCTCCGGCGGTATCTCTCCTCTGATCGACATCACGATCCTGATGAAGTCCTCTTCGCTGGTGATATCGGAGAATTCCTCGAACAGGACCCAGCAGAGATAGCCTTTGCTGACGGTGACCGATGCCAGCTTCATCGGGTCGTCCATGCCGTAGAACAGGATCTTCTGTCCGGTCGGGATGTACGTCAGCTCCAGCGGGGAGGTGAGGACCTTCCAGTATCTGCTGACGCCCAGCTTGTCGATGGCCCACTGCATCTCGGCGAAGATGGAATGCTCCATCGACCGATAGGTCTTTTTGATCACCAGGGTGTTGGCGTCCGGGTACTTCATCATGTTGTAGATATACCAGAGGGCGGCTGTCCGGGACTTTTTACTGCCTTTAGATCCCTTGACCATCCGGTAGAACTTGCGGCAGGTCATGAATTTATCATAACCCCGGCCTACTGCTTCCCGGAGACTGATCACCGGACCGCCTGTACCGACATCCTCGGTACAGTCGTCATAATCCTCGTACCCATCGGTCATTCGTCGTCATCGTCAGCGGTCATAGCCGCAATTTCGGCTGCATCCGTCGGATCCTTGGGAAGAGGTTTGGACATCTTCTTTGCGGTCTTCGGCGGCTCTACGAAGTCGTCGATGATGGTCGGCCGGTCGATGTTGATGTTCTGGGTCTTCGGCGGTTCGTAGCCCCCGTATTTCATCAGGAATTCGGCGGCATTCTGATTGCCCCGAAGGGCGCTCAGGGTCATCTGGAGGATGATCCGGGTCTGAGCATCGGTGTTCTTGCCTTTGAAATGCTCGATGCTGAGCTTGCCGTCGACATAGTTCATCTCCTTGTCGGTGACCGGCGATCCCATGATCATCCGGATGATCTCCTTGACCTCCTTCTTGGCTTTGCGGGTGGCATCGGCCTTGGCCCTGGATTCCGGCGAGTGGGATTTTGCCAGAAGGGCTGCTTCGACCTCCGGCGGGCGGCTGCCGAACGGTTCCCCTCTGTGTGATTCGCCTGTACTGTTTTTGGACATAATACTATAACCTCCTGTGCGATTCTTATTGTTTTGCCTCAGCGGCGGAATGCTCCGTCCCGTTTCATCTCGCCCAGCGGGGTGAGATAGTCACACCGCCGGCAGTAGTCCGGCAGCAGTTTAAGTGACATCTTGTATTTTAATCCGCATTTGGGGCAGGTCCAGCCGTCATTGGGGTTGTCTATGATCGGTGAATTGTTGAATCCGTGACCGTAGAAATCGAAATAGAGCTGGGCCAGATTGTCCCCTAGGGAGAATTCGCGGGCGTCTATGCTGTAGTCGCCTTTGGTGGCCCTGGCCTTCTCCATGTCATCATAATCCCCGGACCGGTCAGCCATATGGTTTATGGCGTAGCGCTGGTCGCGATAGGTCCTGATGCGGCATTTGTTCACTGCTTCGGCATCGACATGTCTGGCCAGCACATACGGATTTTGGACCCGCATGTCTGCGAAATTATTCATGCTGCGGCGCAGTGATTCACGGAAGTTCTCATTCTGCCTGGTTACCATGCCCAGGCAATACACATCAAAAGATATAAATGCCCCCCTTGCGGGAGGCAGTAAAGTTTACTGCGGCATCCTGGCGTGCACCAGATCCCGGAACGGGATCACCGAGGCCTTTTTGACCGCACCCTGACCGGATACCCTCCTGACCCCGGTCCCGGGGGCATTGGCCCCGGTCTGCTTAGGCGCCATCGGCGATGCGATGGCGTCCTTGTCGGTGCCGGTGAAGGTTTGCCGGTATCCGTTCTGGATAGGTACACCGCCCCTCATCGGGTGGCCGGTCTGACCGCGTTCTGCGTCCACTTTGTCCCGGGCCGACTTCATGATATCCCGGAACGATTCGCTTTTGTTCACCTTGCCTTCCGTTTTGTTCTCAGGCCGATCGCCGGCCGCGATACCGGTGTTCTCAGCCGTCTGCTCTCTGCCGGGAGCGGCCGGCGGCTTGGCCTCGGTCTTGGGTTCCTGTGTCTTATCTGCCGTCATTTTATCTTCTCCGCTCTTGGGGCTGTTGATATTGTCTGATCTTTCCTTTGTTTCAGGCGGAGTCTTGGTCTCGGTCTTGAGCGGGGCCTGCTGGGACCAGCTCTCCGGACCGGCAGACGGGACCTCCGGGTGTCCTGCTCTCACTTTATCCGTATGCGCGGAAGCGGTGTTGTAACCGCTGTCCGCATGGATCTGTTTCTGTTTGGCCGTGTCTTCCCGCTGCTGGGCCGCATCAGCGGCAGTGATCCGCTGAGCGTTCTCAGGGGATATGCCGGCCTTCCCGGCCGCATCGGCCTGGGCCCGCTGCATCATGCCGCGCACCGCGTACCGCAATTCGTCCATGTTGCCGCCGGCCGCCCGCCAGGATTCGAGGTCCGGATGGGACCCGTAGATGCCGTATCTGCTGCCCTTGGGGCTGGTGACCAGCTCACCTTCGTTCAGCTCCCGCTGGAATTTGCCCGCTTCGTCAGGCTTGTAGGCGGTCACCCGATGGGCCCGTCCGGCCAGGAAGTCGTCGACGTTCTTACCGCTGAAGGCATGTTCCTGCTTCCAGCGGAACAGCGCCTCCGGATCCGTCGGAGGCTGTTCGTCGGGACCTGCGGCCGGGTAGTATTTGGACAGCAGACCGTTCATCCGGTCGATGTCGGCCAGTTTCTTCTTCTGACCGCTGTCGATGTCCCTGACGGACCGGTGCTCGGCGATCTCGCCCTGCGGATGCCGCTTCAGCCAGTTCTCCATATACTGGACGTCCTCGTTTCCGGCTGCGGCGCGGTTGGCGGTCTGACGCAGACCGGAGATGTCCTGTGCGTTCGCAGCCTGAGCCTGCTCCGCTGTACTGCGGGCGGCCTCCTCTTCGGTGCGGGCCGCCTGCGTCTTGTCGGCCAGTTCTCTGGCGGCAGCATCCTTCTTCTCCTTCCGGGCCAGCCGTTCCTGGCGTTTCCCGCCCTGGATGTCCTCGAACCGCTGAGCGGCCTCTTCGGACCGGGCCTTCCTGTCGGCGGCGGCCGTTTCGTTGAACTGGTTCTCGGCAGAGGCGTTCTCTGCGGCCTTCTGCCGGTATCCGGAGGCAAAATCGGACCAGGCCTTGGGATCGGTCGGACTGCCGTTCTGCAGCCATTTCGTGTACATGTCGCTGTTGAGCGGATGACCCTCGTCGTAGATCTTCGATGAATTGGTCAGCAGCTGTTCGATCATGCGGTCCATCTGAGTGTTGTTGCCGCCGCCGGTATAGCCGAACTTCCCGGCATCCAGATCGACGGTGTTCGGGTCTATGCTGATCTCGGGGTAGGCCTGTTTGAGCTTCGGCAGGATCCGATCCTTCAGCTGCCGGGTGAGGAAGTCGGTCCGGGCCCTGCTGCGGGTCTGGGCGAATTCGCTCTGCTGCGGGTCCGCCTCCGGGTAGCTGACGCCGGGCGGAAGTTCAAGATTGTAGCGGTCGTTGTTCCAGACCAGTCTGAACGGGGAGATGCCGCTCTGTGCCAGCTCTTTGATCTGGTTCTCATAGGCGGTATCCTTGGCCGTGGCCATCATCTTGATCGGGATCTTCCGCAGGATCCGATACGGGGGCGCCTGCACATAGGTCCAGCCGCCTTTGGTCGGTTTATCGTTGACCATCACGGTCTTGTTCGCGTCCCAGACCGGAACGTAGTTGAACACCTCCTGCTGCCGGAATCCGGAAGGCTGCGTGTCGTCCCGGACCCGGGCATAGCGGTGCTCTTCGATCGGCCTGCTGTTCTGATCCTTGGCATAGACCGGCATCCAGACCGCAGTCGGCAGGGTGCCGATGGTGTTCAGGTTCGCCTCGGGATAGCGTTTCCCGGTATGGGTGCGGTCCGATCCCCGTCTGATGCGGGCATCTCCGTCCCCGGTCACGGCAAGGCCTTCCTTCTGCTGATTCTGGCCGGGAGTGACGGTGCCGACCCGGTACGAGTTCTCCGGAACACGTTCATCGGACAGCGCCTTCTTGACGGAGGCGGGCGAGCCGTAGATCTTCACCAGCTCTGCCAGCCGGGCCTTGGCGCTCTCGCTGGCCGAAGGATATCCGGAACTCCGCAGGTCCACCGGAACTGTCGGTTCCTTGGCGTTCTCCCGGTTCTCCAGGGCCTGGGTCTGGGGATCGTTCTCGATCGGCGGCGCTCCGCCGGTGTTGGATCCCTGAGAGGGGCCGATGTCGCGCTTCTTCCTTTTGTAGGCCTCTTTGTCGGCCTGGTCGAGGACAGGTTTCGGCGGGGTCGTCTGGCCTTTCTCCGACAGCTTCCGGCTGGCGGCGGTGCCTTCGTACTCCTTGGCGTTGGGATCCTGAGATTTCTCCATGAAGGCCTTGGCGATCTCCCGATACGGCCGGTCCTCTTTGAAATGCGTGCCGGGTCTGACAACATGCGGTTCGCTGACGTGTCCGCCGACCTTATCGGCGGCCTCTCTGCGGCCTTCTTCGATGGCCTCGGCATTCTCCGGGTCTTCCGAATCCAGCAGCTGGTTCAGTTCTCCGGCATGCACCTTCTCTTCTCTGGAGATGTCATGGAACAGATCCTTGGCCTTGCTGTCGTCGGTCTGTGCGGCCGCGCTCTCATAGGAATCCGAAGCATCGTTCTCTTCGATCAGCAGCCCTCTGGTGATGTTGCTGTCGCCCGCCGGAGGTGCTGCGGTCACTTTTCCGATAGTCATGCCCGTTACATCGGGTCAGCAGTATAAAAAGAATCACCGCTGTCATTTCCTGACAGGTTTTTCAGAAGTATTTTCAGAAGAGGTTTCGTCGTCGGTGCTCTGGATCTTGCTGTAGTAGATATCTATGGTCTTCCGGAGGATGTTCGGGATCGGCAGGCCCATGCATTCAGCGTTCTCCAGGATGCTCATCATCTCATTGAAAACGAAGAACAGTACGACCGTGTCGCGGATGTAATGGATCCCAAGCAGACGATCGAGTCCGACCGCCACTACGACCAGGCAGAGGATGCCGATCTTGGATGCTACGCCTTTGGTGAAGACCCTGGATGAAAAGTGGCCGGATTTGCTGTGCTTCGATTTGCCGAATACGATGCTGGAGAGCGTACCGGTGAGCATATCGAGGATTATGAAGACGAACAGGAACTCCAGCGAGGTATCCCACCCCCCCAGATATGAAATGAGGCCGCCGCCGATCAGGGATAAGACCGTAGCTATCGCAGTTCCTGTTTCCATAAGCAGTCTACAGACCCGAGAATATTAAAAATTTATTGAATACAGGCAGAACAGCCAGAGGTTGGGCAGCAGAAGAACGACAGGAAAGGACTGAAAAAAGAAAACCGCCGGATCTGCTGCCTGTGCAGAACAAAGACCCGGCAGCTTAAAAGATTTACTCCGTACTGTCTGTACTTTCAGTTGCAGTACCGGCATCGGCATCGGTACTGACAGCAGCACCGGTGTCTTCTGTGGTGGTGGTTGTGGTAGCGGTGTCTGCATCGGTGCCTGTAGTATCGCCGGAGATCTTCTTCTCGACGAATTCGGCCAGACGCTTGGCCAGCGGCAGCAGACTGACCAGCAGGGCGTAGGCCTCGGAGATTGTGGTCTTGTTGGTCATAGCTTCGGTCAGAGCGCTGATGGCGGATTTACATTCGCTGGCGAGAGTGGGATCGAGTGCCTCGATCTGACCGGCATAGCTGTTGTACAGGGTGGTGATTGTGGAACTGACCTTGCTGAGTGCCAATTCCTTGTTTTTACTGTATGCATAATAGCTCAGGCCTGTCACTGCCGCCGTTACGGCAACTGCAATGACATACGTGAGGATCGTGACGATGTCGAGAACCATTTACAAGTCCCTCGGGCAGAACATCACGCCCCGGTCATTTAAACCTTGCTGTGCTTTCGGTATAGGTGGGATCGCCGTCAAGTTCGGGCAGGATCAGAATGTAATCTTCGGTCATATTCGGATATCCGAACGGTGCTTAATATCTGTTGGCATGGTCCGGGGGCCGTAAGACCCTCGAAATGTTTCAGACATTCGGTACGATAATGTCTACGGCTTCGCCCTCGTTCTTGGTCTGCTTACTTACACCGAGAATCGTATCCGAAGATGAGGAAAACGTTACTGCGCTGTCATGAGATCTAACAATGGCGTACAAGCTATACCCTGATGTTGTCGAATACGAATGCGCTATAAAAATCGTACCGAAAGAATCAACGTTAGTTGCAAAAATTACTCTCGCTGCATCACCATTGTTTACTAATGTCGTGTTGGTTCCGGCCGTTATCGTCGTTCCATTAATACCTATATTATTATAAACTAACGTGTAAGATGAAGAAGATGTTGTGTGATATACGACAGCATTCGATGCATTCAAAGCAACTGCTGATATTACACTACTTGATTGGGTTGAATTAGATATTAAATAATTTGATCCAGGTGTTATCGTTGTTCCGTCTACAGTGCACACTATACCGTAAAGACAATGTAAAGCAGAATATGAATGTGCGATGAAAACATGCGTGGAATCAAGAGCGAC